>JAEEGK010021336.1_pt1 | contig 13686 bp, 17 predicted proteins | sample 8958771 | NCBI WGS metagenome assembly JAEEGK01 (sample SAMN16246547, study PRJNA631951) | gut metagenome | biome: gut microbiome; feature: rumen; material: SC-attached | host: Bos | place: Iran: Karaj | collected 2018-10 | reverse complement strand
TCGACATCCTTGGCACGTCACCGATTGCCTGAATTACCGAGGCGGAAGCCGAAGTGCGAAAAAACTGTGACAGGTGTGTGATTTAGTTTCCACACACTTCGTTATAGAACCGAAGGGAAGCAGTGAGACTCCGCCTCACACTCCCTGCTTATCTCCCCAGATGATCTTGTGCAGCTGGGGCAGCACCCTCACATCCAATTTTTTGGAAACGGCTTCCTCCGCCAGGAAACCGAGGTCCATCCCGCCCACGGGACTGAAGATTACGTTGGTGTCCACGGGGTGCTCCTGCAGGAACCTCTCCGCGTATGCGAGGTCGGTCATGTCAGCGATCACGAACTTGAGCTGATCCTTACGGGAGAGAAGGTCCAGATTGCTCAGGCACATGCGGTCCTGCATGCCCGAGGAAGGACATTTGATGTCCATGCTGATTATGATATTCTCGGATGCTGGTACATCCGACAGGTCCTTGGATCCGTTGGTCTCCAGGACCACGGTCTTGCCGACTTGGACGAGACGGCTGAGAAGCTCGACGGCCTCCGGCTGCTCCATGGGCTCCCCGCCCGTGAAGCAGACGTTCTCGGTATCGCCGACCGCTTTGACCAGTTGGTCGACAGTCATCTCGGAACCCGCTTTGGAATCGAGGGAGAACTTCGTGTCGCACCAGGCGCATCTGAGGTTGCATCCAGCCGCCCTTATGAAGAAGGTCAGGCGGCCGATCATCAGGCCCTCGCCCTGGATGGACAGGAAGGTCTCCACTACCCTCACTGCCGGACACCGCCCTCGTAGGGGATCTCGTCCCTGTATCCGGCCTGCCTGAACCCCTCCAGCCTCAGACGGCAGGAGTCGCAGTGGCCGCAGGCCTTCTCCCCGCCGTTGTAGCAGGACCAGGTGAGCTCCAGGGGAGCACCCAGTTTCTTACCGATGCGGACGATGTCCGCCTTGGAGCTGTGGAGGATGGGGAGCATGATCCTGATGGGGTGTCCCTCGACACCGGTCTTAGTGCCCTTGGCCAGCATCTCCTCGTAGGCCTCGAAGAACTCAGGCCTGCAGTCGGGATATCCGGAATAGTCGACGACGTTGGCGCCGATGTAGATCCTGTCCGCATCGATGGACTCGCACAGTCCGGCGGCGATGCTCAGGAACACTATGTTCCTGGCAGGCACGTAGGTGATCGGGATGTTCTCCGCCAGGTCGCCCTCGCGGTCCAGGGGGACGTCGATGTCCTTGCGGGTGAGGGCGGAACGGAACGATGAGAGGTTCAGGTCGATGACGACGTGGTTGACGTTGTAATGCCTGCATACGTTCTCGGCGGAGGTCAGTTCCCTGGTGTGCCTCTGCCCGTATCTGAAGCTGAGGGCGGTGACCTCGCAGCCGTCGGCGAGCGCTATGGCCAGAGTGGTGGTCGAATCGAGACCTCCCGATAGGAGAACCACCGCCTTCTGGGTCATTTCAACTCCACCGTGTACCAGGCGGTCTGGCCGCGTTCCTCGTCGAGTCCCACGGAGACCGATCTGACGTTCTTGGGGAAGTCGACCTCGCGCACCATGCGCTCGGTCATCATCTTGGTCATCTCCTCCGCGGTGGTGGTGGGGATGTCGAGAAGGACGACATCCATGCGGGGGAACATGTACCTCTTCCCGTTGCACTCCACGTGGACGAGTCCGTCCTTCTCCTCCAGGTGGACTATGTCCGACTTGGCGGGGAGGAGGATCATGTGGTCCATCTCGTTCATCATCTGCTTCAGCATCTTCTTGAGGATGACGAAGTCCATAATCATGCCGTTCTCCTCGTTGATGTCCCCTTCGAGACGGAGACGCATGACATAGCTGTGGCCGTGGAGCCTGGAGCACTTCTCGTGGTTGGGGATGAAGTGGCAGGCGGAGTACTTGATTCCCGCGTGCTCGCCGTCGATCTCGAGGATGCTCATTCTTTCATCCCTGCGAGTTTCATGGCGAGAACGATGCAGTCGGTGTAGTCGGTCTTGACACGGGTGGTGTCGACGAACACCTTGTCGCTGTTGATGAGGGGCGCTCCGAAAGCGGGGGCGTTGCCGATGAAGTGCATGACCCTGAAGATCAGGTTGCCGGTGATGCCGTTGGGGGCGATGATGAGGTCCGCATCCTCCATGGCATCCTCGATGAGGATCTCCGCATCATAGGCGTCGTATCCCTTCTTCTTGAGCTGTTTGACGATTTGGACAGCATCGGTGATGCTCTCGTCCACCACATCGATCCTGCCGAGGTCCTCGTCCCTTCCGCCGGACATGACGGCGATGCGCACGTCGCCGCATCCGAGCTTCTGCATGAGCGCCTCGGAGCGCTCGGCCATGGACACACGGTCCTCGACGGTCCATCCCTCGTCGATGCCGACGGGGGCGATGAACACGGCCCTGTCCCTGTATCCCATGATGACTACCCTCTGGAGAATCTCGAGGCCCAGGGCCTTCTTGATCAGGGGGAGCAGTTTGGAGGACGACATGTCTCCGCGGACCGCCGCATCGATCTTGCCGCTGGCGAGATCGTCCGCGAGCTTCTGGGGGTCCCTGTAGATGATGACGTTGGGATTGTTGAGTGCGCGCACACTGACCTCTACGAACTTCGAATCGGGGGCGCATCCGATTCCGACCTTGACGTTCGGAAGGTCCTCGTCCAAAAGAATATCGGACTTGAGCATACCACGAATATCCTGCGCGCGCTATTTAGGACTATCGCGCGTACGTGCAGGCAGGTACGCGACCACTTAATAGGCGGTTCCTTTCCTTGACCCGTTATCTCATGGATCGCAGAAAGGCCGCAATCATAATCACCCTGGGGTGCACCCTCTTCGGTTTCCTCGGGGTCTGCGCACACTACTTCTTCGCGCACGGCCTGAACTCCTTCGAGGTGTCCTTCATCAGGCAGTCACTCACAACGCTGGGACTGTTCCTCATCCTGCTCCCCATGTTCCTCATGGCCTGGTCTGCGAGGTTCGTCGAAGCAACGACCATATCGGTCATCACCATGGTGGAGATCGTGGTGGCGGCGCTGGCGGGATTCGCGTTCTATCAGGAGTCGCTCTCCGTATCGAACATCGTCGGCATGGCGCTCGTGATGTCGTCGGTGGTGATCCTCAACATCAGGATCAAGAAGGGTGCGGAGAAATACCGGGCAAAACAGAATTCCGGCCATTCTCAGATCGAGTCGAAGACGTAATCATCCCAGGTGCGGAGTCCGATGACGATCTCCGCCTCGGGGATCGTGAGCATGGGACGCTCGTACCTCACGGAGTCGTCCATGGCTATCCTGGGACATGCCGTGTTCACATAGGCGTCGACCCTGTAATGGATCAATGCGGCGGGAGATACCTCGTCGGTGACGAGACGGAAGATCTCCTTGCCGGCGGCCCTCAGCTTCTCCTCGATCCCGTCGGCGGCGGCCATGCGGCACTGACCCACCTTGCCGCACACGATGACCAGGAAGCGCTGCGCCTTCTCGGCCGCGCAGATGGCGGCGAAACGCCTCCTGAGTATGCGGTCGCGCTTGTCATCGAGGTCGCGGATCTCGCCGGTGACGGGGTTGAGGATGACCACGTGCTTCTTCACGCCGAAGGTGGCTGCGAGCGGATGAAAGTCGCCCTCGCCGAGGAAAAGATAGCAGTCAACGTCGTCCTGGACGGCGACGGCGGATGAGCAGTTGCAGCCGAGCACCTGGCCCGGATAGAATATGCGCCCGTCCCCTTTGCCGATGAACGCTCTCCTCCCGGAGGCCTCGATGATTTCCTTGGCCCTCGGAAGCAGGTGGACGTACTGCACGGAGGCCAGGAGGCCTACCGACTGCGGGAGCCTGTCGGCATAGGCCGAGAGGGGTCCGTCGATCTCCACCTCGGCGCGTGCCTCGATGTACAGGACGTCATCATCCTGGGGGAGATTCGGTATGGGGGAATGCCCGAAATGGACGAGTCCCTGGGCGTAGGCCTTGTAACCGGTGAAAAGGTCGCAGGCACCGTAGCACGGATAACCCAGAATTACGACCTTGGCTCCCGTATCTTTGAAAATTTGCTCAGAAAGTTCTATGGCCCGGAGCTTGAGCCCTTCAGGAAGCTGGAGGGCGACAGAGGTGAAACCCCTGTCGCGGATCCAGCTTTCGATAGTATCAATCTGTAGATTGAACAGCATCAGTGGACGAGTTCCAGTCCCTTCTCTACGTCGACGTAGCAGGGGGAGGGGAGCTTCATGGATGCTCTCCAGAGAGCGTCCTTGACTGCGGTAGCGTTGTTGGGGTTGGTGTAGACAGTGTAGATTGCCTGGTTGCACTCAAGCCTTGCAGCGGTTCCGACGGTCTTTCCGAATGCACGGCGCATTCCGCTGGAAACACGGTCCGCTCCTGCTCCGGTTGCGAGCTTGTTCTCCCTGAGAACGACGTGGGGGTATGCCCTGACCTTGAAGTGGTAGGTCTCGATGGGGAGCTTGGAGAGCACCCTGTTGGCGGCGATACGGCCTGCCTCGATGGCAGTGTGCCTGACCTGAACGCGGTTCTTTACTTTGAGGGTGAAAACGACGGGGAACTCTGCTTCCTTCCTGACGTTTCCCATTTCAAACTGACTGATCCTTACAGCGGGGACTCCGCCCATGTACTCACGGCGAGTGTAGGCCATTCCCGTGATCCTTCTGTACATCGATGCTGGTTTTCTTACCATTGATGCCACCTTTTATTTAGTGAATAGGACACCCAAACTCCAAACGCTATATAACCCTATTGCTGGTGGGAACGCGGAAGCCCTATGTTTCCGGACGCGGACTCATTTCAGTTTTCCGGCGACCTTCTGTTTGATGGCGAACGGGAGCTGGGAGGCCCTGAACAGCAGCGGGCGGTAATCCCTGTGGCCCTTGTCCACGCCCCACCTGAACCCGGAGAGCCTGTTCTCGTCGCTGCCCTTCTCCGAGGAGATCAGCACCCTCAGCCATGCGTCGACGGTGTCCGGGTCGTAGCAGATGTCGTTCTTGCGGAACAGTCCGGACGCGAAGCGGATGTAATCCATCTGGCCCTCCTCGAGCGAAGGCTGGATCCTCTGGCGGAAAGCCTCCTCGGGAGGGATCTCGCTGCTGAAGACGGGCTTCCCGTCCCTGACGTCCTCCAGCGGCGATTCCGCGCTGCTGAAGAAGAACTCGGCCAGGTTGACGTAGGACCAGGTGAGCCTCTGGCCGGTGCGGTCCTTGTAGACTATGTGCTCCGGCTCGCCGGCCGCGGTGGTCGCGTAATAAGCCCCGGTGATCCTTGCATCGGTGCACTCATCCACCAGGGTCTGCGAGGAGTATCTCATGGTGGTGGTGTCAACGGCGAGCACGTTGCAGGCGCCGGACAGCTCCGAAGCGAGATATCCGCGGTACTCCGCGAGGGCGTCGGAGCATGCCTCCCTGACCGTCTCCTCGTTCTTCTCGAAATACTCTCTGGCACTTTCGAAATCCTTCATGGACTCCAGGGCTATGTCCTCGAGCCTGCCGGTGCCGTAGAGGTACCTCAGGACGGTGTACGGGGAGTCCCTGTCCGCGAGGTTGAGGTTCCCCATCGCGGTGCAGATCTTGCGCGAGCAGTACACGTAGCTGGAGGGCAGCGTGCCCCCGAGCTCCTTGTAGGCCAGCATGGGGATGTGTCCGTCGCGGGAGAAGAAGATGATCCGGTCGAATCCCTGGGAGTTTGCTATCAGGTAGTTCCCGAAGGAGTAGGCCATCGGTCCGCCGAACCTCCTGGCTATATCGTACCAGTAGTCGTGCTTGCCCCCCTCTGCCCACATGAGCATGTCGACGGCGACGATCATGGAGGCATCGACCGTCTTGCGGCGGCGGAAGAACGACATCTCCTTCCTGTGGGTGGGTGCGTACCTCTCCTTCAGGGGGACCCATCTCACCGCCTTCAGTCCGTGTCTGACGGCGTTGTCGACGTCCGCCTTCTTGTTGTCGCCGATCATCACGATGCGGTCCGCGGGCACGCCGAGGTCGCTCACGATGTGGTCGTAGATGTTCCCCGAGGCCTTGTTGCGGTCCGCCACATTGGAGAGGAACAGCCTCTCGTAGCCGCCGTATCCGCAGACGGACAGCATCTCGGCCAGGACCGATTCGGGCAGGTACATGTCGGAGATGAGGATGATCCTCTTGCCCTGCCCGAGGACCTTGTCGTAGAGGGCCTTGGCGGAGACGTCGGCCACCGTATAGGCGACCTCCAGCTCCTTCTCCCGGTCCTTGAGGAACTGGTATCCCTCATCCATCATGGTGTAGATCTCGTCGAGGTCGATCTCCTGGCGGATGGCCTTGCGGGCGAGCCTCTCGGCCAGGATGCGGGCGCTGGCGAAATTCGCGGCCTGGTACTCCTTCTCCATGAAACGGAAGAGGTCGGTGGGCCGCATGAACGGGCGCGTGATCAGAGTATCGAACACATCGAAAGCGACGACTTCCGCCGATTGGGCTGCCTGCTCGTATTCCGAGGTCTCCACGATGAACACCTGTCTTATCCGTACGCGCAACAGTCTAATAAAAGGGTTCCCCGTGACGGCACCCACGGATAACGGGGCGCGACCGCGGTCCCCGAAGCCCCCAATAATAGGTAATTCCGACAGTCTGGGTCTATCGGTACGGTACGCCTCTCGGAAGGTATTTCCCGCCCTCGCGGGGACGTTTCCGCGCACGCCCGTGCGAGAGAACGTGCTTTATATTAGTCCCACGGTAGGGTGGCCGATACGATGGCTAAACGCATACCCCGCAAGGACGTCCGTAAGATCGGCGACGAGCGCGTGTCCATCCTGACCCGCCTCGCCTGCGAGGCCGTCAGGGACGGCAGGGACGACCGCGCCAGACGCTACGTCGAACTGGCCCGTGCGATATGCGGTAAGGCCCAAACGGAGATGCCCCGTGATTTCAGGTACTGCAAGAAGTGCCTGCTCCCGATGATGCCCGGGATCAACTGCAGAGTCAGGCTGACCGGCGGAAAGATCACATCGGGATGCGCCTGCGGCGAGGTCCGGCGCATGCCCTATCTCAAGGAGCAGAGAAAATGACCGCAAGCCAGGCAAAGAAGGAACTCATGAGGCGCGCACTCGAGATCGACCCCACCGTCCACGTGGGAAAGGACGGGGTCGACGAGAACCTCAACAACGAGGTCGTCCAGCAGCTGAAGAAGAGACGCCTCATCAAGATCAAGGTGCTGAACAACGCGGAGGCAGAAACGAAGACCGTGGCGGAGGAGATCGCCGCGGCCACCGGCTCCGTGATAGTCGACGTCCGCGGAGGGGTCATAATCCTCACGGACAAGAGGACCTGGGATTCCCAGTGCCAGAAAAAATCCGATAACTAAGGTGACAAACCGTGCTCGATATTGAAGTGATTAGGTCCAACCCCGAGAAGATCAGGGAAATGCTCATCCACAGGAACAAAGACACCGCCATCCTCGACAGATTCCTCGAGGCCGACGGCAGGTGGAGGCAGCTCACCCAGGAGAACAACCAGCTGAGGAAGACCAGGAACACCGTCTCCCAGGAGATCTCCAAGATGCCCAAGGGCGAGGAGAAGGATAAGAAGATCGCCGAGATGCGCGAGGTCGGGGACAAGATCAAGGCCAACGACGACGAGATGGCCAAGCTCGAGGAGATCCGCATGGACTGCGTCCTCAACATCCCCAACATCCCCGCCGACGACGTCCCCCTCGGAAAGGACGACACCGAGAACGTGGTCGTCTACGAATGGGGAGAGAAGAGGAAGTTCGACTTCACCCCCAAGGACCACGCCCAGCTGATGCTGGACCTCAACATCGTCGACTTCGAGAGGGCCGTAAAGGTCGCAGGCTCCGGATTCTACTGCCTCAAGGGCGACGGAGCGAGGCTGGAGAGGGCTCTCATCAGCTTCTTCCTCGACATGCACAAGAAGCAGGGATACACCGAGGTGTTCCCTCCCGTGGTCGTCAACACCGCGGCCGTCACCGGAACCGGACAGTACCCCAACCTCAAGGACGACATGTACTGGCTGGAGAGGGACGACCTGTGGCTCAACCCCACCGCCGAGGTCCCCGTGACCAACCTGCTCCAGGACGAGATCCTCACCAAGGAGGACCTCCCCCTCAAGCTCACCGCCTACCTGCCCTCCTTCAGGAGGGAGGTCGGAAAGCACGCCGACACCAACGGAATCATCCGTGTCCACGAGTTCAACAAGGTCGAGATGGTCAGGTTCGTGGAGCCCTCCACCTCCTGGCAGGCCCTCGAGGAGCTCAGGGGCGACGCGGAGGAGCTCGTGAAGGCCCTGGGTCTTCCCTACCACGTCCTCCTGCTGTGCACCGGCGACCAGAGCTTCTCCTGCGCCAAGTGCTACGACATCGAGCTCTTCGCACCCGGCAGCAACAGGTGGCTCGAGGCCTCCTCCTGCTCCAACTTCCTCGACTTCCAAGCCAGGCGCGCCAGGATCAAGTACAGGCCCGAACCCCACCTCAAGAGCGAGTTCGTCCACACCCTCAACGGATCCGGAATGGCCCTCCCCAGGACCATGGTCGCCATCCTCGAGAACTATCAGAATGCTGACGGAAGCGTCACCATCCCCGAGGTCCTCAGGCCCTATATGGGTGGGCAGGAGAAGATCGTGCCCCCCGAGAAGAAGAAATCCTTCTGAGAAAAACAGTAAACCTGGGGTCCGGGGATTTCTCCCGGGCCTCAGATGGTCATTTTTTCGAAATCCGCCAGAATCTGCGAGGCACCGATACGGGCGCCCTTCCTGTCGGTCATGAGCTTGTAACCGGTCTGGACCTTCGCGTCGCGGAGGATCTTGGAGGAGACACCGTACTGTATGGAGACGTATGCCTCGATCCATGCCGCCATGAGGTCGCATGCCTTGACGGCCTCGTAATCCCTCTCCAAGCCCTTCACGGGTTCGAACGGACGGAGAGCCATGTTCCCCAGCTCGCCGACCCAATGGCCGTCCAGGAGCAGGGGGATGACCTTCTTGTTGAACATCATGACCTCGATGTCGCCGAGGCTGTCGGTAAGGTCCTGCGAACTGGTCTTCACGGGCGTGATGACGTCCTTCGTGAGCACCTCGGGGAGGTCGTGGAACAGACCGCTGTAGAAGTCGTTGTAGATCTCGTGATCGCTCACACCGCCCCTGTCGAGATCATTCAGGAATACGCTGTTGGCCACGAAGATGCAATGACCCAGCACGGTGGTCTTGGGTTCGCGGGGAGTCCTCGCCCACCTCTGCTGACACCTGAGCTGTCCGACCAGTTTGATGAAGTCCTGGAACTTGCGGTCCTCCTCGGGAGGCAGCACCAATCCTGCGAGATTGTGCTCGCGGTGGCTCTCCACCTGACCCTCGATCTCGTCGCGGGTCTCCTCGATGTCGATCACGGAGGAGTTCACGTCCTTGATGAGCTCGAACTCGTACCTGGTCGCGAGATAGTGGGCGGCACCGAGGATGTAATCCTCCCTGAGGCTGCTGCCCTCGCAGATGTACTGCCTGAACCTATCCCTGAATCCCTCGTCCATCTGGGGGACGCGGTCCTGGAACACGCTGTAGGCATACTCGTTGATGGCCCTGCGGTTGTCCTCCTTCTTGATGAGCTCGTAGTACACCGGGGGCTTCAGGTCGGTGATGGCGATGCGGTGTATGAAAGCGAAGAGCTGGTGCTCGATGAGGATCCTCCAGTCGACGGGCCTTCCCGCCCTCTCCTCGCATTTGCCGAGGTACCAGGCGATGGCCGCCTTGTGGGCCTGCTTGTCGAGCTCGGTGAGGTCGATGGTGCGGTAGTGGTCGTTCCACCTGTGCATGTTGGCGGAATCGAACATGTAGTACAGCATGGCCGCCGTGAGATGCTTTCCCATCATTCTTCCTCCGTTCCGTCTTCGCCGGTCTCGGGCTCCCCGTAATCGGACCAGATGTATCCCGAGACGATGCCTGCGATGATGAGTCCCCATCCCACGAACATGACCGAGCGCGGGACCGCCCATCCGATGAGCCCCGTGTATCCCAACATACCGACTATCGCAAGGACCAATCCTGCGACGATGATGACGATCCTGATGAGCACGGGGGAACATTCCATGTAAGCGTATATGCGCACTCAGTTATAAATCGAACCAACGCGAGACAGTAGCCATATAAATCCAGTCTAACATACGCCCGTATGAACAAAGGCATGAAGGTGTCCGACAGACTGCAGTCCGTCCCGATGTCCGGGATCAGGAAGATGTTCGACCTTGCCAAACCCGACTCCATCAACCTGGGCCTGGGAGAGCCCGACCTCGAACCTCCGGCAGAGGCCATCAGGGCCATGGCCAAGGCCGCGGAGGAGGGAAAGAACAAATACTCCCCCACCGCCGGCATCCCCGAGCTCAGGGACGCCGTGGCCGCCAGGTACGCACGTTACAACCCCGACCTGAAGAGGAAGAACGTGATCATCACCCCCAGCGGCTCCACCGCCCTCCTGGAGATCTCGCAGGCCTTCATCGACCCCGGCGACGAGGTCCTCGTGCCCAGTCCCGGGTTCGTGATCTACGCGCCGCATGCCAAGCTCGCGGGAGGAGTCCCTGTGGAGTACAGGCTCACCGAGGGCGATTTCCAGCCCGACATAGACTACATCCAGTCGAAGATCACCCCCAGGACCAAGATGATCGTGGTCAACAACCCCGCGAACCCCACCGGAGGCGTCCTCTCGGAGGAGAACCGCAACGCCCTGGCCGACATCGCGAAGGACAAGGGCATCATGATCCTCTCCGACGAGGTCTACGATTCGTTCATCTACGAAGGCAAGCACAGCTCCTTCCTGCCCTATCTCGACAGGGCGGTCGTCGCAGGAGGATTCTCCAAGATGATGGCCGTCACCGGCTGGAGGCTGGGATTCGCCTTCGCCGAAGAGGAGTGCATGGACGCACTCATAAAGATGCAGTACCACGTGTGCGCCAGCCCCAGCATGCCCGGCATGTACGGTGTCCTGGGCGCACTCCCCGGCATCGACCCCTACATCGAGAACGCCAGGAAGGTCTACAAGGCCAGGCGCGACCTCATCACCAAGAGGATCAACGAGATCGAAGGGATGAGCCTCATCCCGCCCAGGGGAGCGTTCTACGCCTTCCCGTCCTACGACATGGACATGCCGTCGCAGGACCTCGCCAACGAGCTCGTGAAGGCAGGACTCATCTGCACCCCAGGTTCCGCGTTCGGGACCTTCGGCGAGAAACACCTCAGATTCTCCTATGCGGCCAGCGAGGAGAAGATCGATAAAGGAATGGACATACTGGCCGACACCGTCAGGAAGATCAGAGGAGGAAGGATATGAGCGAATTCGACGACCCCAACGCACGTCTCTTCGGAGGAGACGAAACAGAACCCGAGAAGACCGAGGAAGAGGAGGCCTTCGAGTACGTGTACGGCAGGAACCCCAACCGCGTGAGCGCGCTGAAGGACCTGTGGTACGAGAACCTCATGCTCAAGATAAAGGAAATGGAGCTCCCCAACGAGGAGGCCAAGATGCAGATGATCTTCAAGCTCACCTGCGGCGGACTCCTCGACATGCTCGGAGATTCGCAGGAGCCCGGAGTGGCCCCCGAGGTCATGTCCGGTCTCGACATTTTCATCGGTCTGGCACTTACCAACCTGAGGTTCAAGGTGGACCTCCTCGGAGAGCAGCAGAAGGCCCTCCAGCAGATCGATCGCGACAAGTTCAAGGACGACGAGGAGTACGTCAGGGCGCTCTCCGACGCCGAGGACGCATGGTGGGACATCCCCCAGCCCCTCCTCGACATGAGGAACCCCAGGGACGCCATCAAGGAAACACTCAGAAAATACGGATTGGAATGATAACCGTCACCGCCTCCGCACCGGGCAAGTTCGTGGTACTGGGCGAACATGCAGTCGTATACGGGAAACCCGCCATAGCGCTCGCTATGGACATGAGGTTCAGCATGCAGGCCCACTTCAGCAAGGAGTTCAGGGTCAACAACGCTCCCGCCAACAGCTTCAACGTCAGTCCCCACATGAGATTCATCTCCGAACTGCACGGCGACGACCCCCTCTCCATCTACATCGGGGACAGGGTCCCCTCGGGGTCCGGTCTCGGTTCATCCGCGGCGCTCTCCGTAGCGTATTCCGCGGCCCTCCGCAAACTTAAGGGCCTGCCCACCGACCCCGCCACCATCGCCAAGGAGGCGTACGAGGCGGAATACTTCGCCCAGGGCAGGGGAAGCCCCATGGACACCTCCGCCTCCACCAACGGCGGCGGAATCGCCCTCAACATCCCTTACAAACAGGAGGACTTCCTCTGGAGGATCGAGAAGGGCGACCGCGCATGGGACGTCTCCCGGGTCCACGTGCCCAAGATGACCTTCGTCATCGGCAACACCGGGATCAGGGCACCCACCGGCCCGCTGGTGGAGAAGGTCCGCAAGTACAGGGACAGCAACACCTTCGCGGCGGAGATCGTCGACGAGATCGCCAACATCACGCTCGAGGGCATGGAGCGCATGAAGCAGGACGACCGCGTGGGCCTCGGCTCGCTCATGACCAAGAACCACAAGCTCCTGTCCATTCTCGGAGTGTCCTGCCCCCAGCTCAACAAACTGGTGGAGTGCTCGCTCCCCTACTCCTACGGCGCCAAACTCACCGGCTCCGGCGGAGGCGGATGCATGATCGCGCTGACCGACCATCCCGACAAGGTGGCGAGGGCCATCACGCTCCACGGAGGCACCCCGTACATCGTCAACACCGGTGTCCCCGGAGTGCAGGTCGACGTCAAGAAAACCAAGTGACCCAGACGTCGCATTTTGTTTCAATAATAAAGGTGCGGGGGAATCCCCCGCGGAGGTTTCATTTCTTGCCCTTGTGGTAGGACCAGATGATCATGATGATGATCACGGCGACCGGGATCACCGCGTCCATGAGCCTGCCGAGTAACCAGTAGGCGGCGATCAGGGCGATGACGCCGATGACGCCGAAACGCTTGAAGATGGCGCTTCCCCCGAACACCATGGAGAAGATTACCCAGACGATGAACATCACGATGGTGACGATGGTTCCGGATGACAGCGATGCGATCGCGGTGTCGCCGATGAGGTCCACGACGACCGGCTTGATGAGGATGTCGCAGACGATGGGGACCGCCACGACCAGGAGCAGGGTGCAGATGAGTCCTCCCGCGAACGACATGAGGAATCCGCTCTCTCCCTGCGCTTTGACTAGTTTCTTCTTCTTGTTTGCCAAAAAGCATCCCTTCCGATATGGCATAGCGTGAAGGAACGATAAAAAGGGTACGGGACCCCGGAGGGCCCCTTGATAGGGTTTCAAATCAGGGCTTCGAAGCCTTCCTCGACCTCGGGGAACTTCTCCTTGATGGCCTTGAGAAGGTTGTAGACGGTGACGTTCTTGATGTCGGCGGTGGAGACGAGCTTCATCAGCTTGTTGATGGTCTCGTCGTCCAGGGTGGCGAGCCTCTCCTTGGCCCACCAGTTCCTGTAGAGCTTGTCCTCCATCCTGTCGCGCCACATCTTCTCGTAGGGCTTGAGGGCCTCTTTGGAGTAGTCGCCGGTCTTGGCGCACTCGGTCAGGACCTTTCCTGCGTACATTCCGGTCCTGCATGCGTGGCAGATACCTCCTCCGGTGATGGGGTCGATGATCCTTGCGGCATCTCCGATCAGGAGGATGTTGTCGGCGATAGCTCCGTCCTCGAGTCCGGGACAGGTCGATAC
>JAEEGK010021333.1_pt1 | contig 13688 bp, 12 predicted proteins | sample 8958771 | NCBI WGS metagenome assembly JAEEGK01 (sample SAMN16246547, study PRJNA631951) | gut metagenome | biome: gut microbiome; feature: rumen; material: SC-attached | host: Bos | place: Iran: Karaj | collected 2018-10 | reverse complement strand
AGTTCACTTCCGCCAGGAGATTTTGCCATATTAGAAGGAAGCTCTGATTTCTTTGAAATAAAAGATTCGTATTATTATGATTTATCAATTCCCGTAGCATTACAAAATAATTCAGGTTACGGGAAGCTGAATCTTAAAATAAATACAGGCAATTCTCCCGTCACAAAAGTTATCATTACTGATACGTCGAATACTTTTAATCATACTTTTTACAAAAATGAAAATGGCATTATAGAAATCAGCCTCACAGAACTTCCTGCAAAAGCTTATAAGTGCCTTATCTCTTTTTATTCAGATTCAATTTATTTGTTTTCGCTCACGCAGATTATTAACATAAGCTCAAATCTTACTTCTAACAAATGGAAGAATCCTTTTCAAAGCTCCGAAAGTCAGACTTTTTTACAAACAGATAAAGACACACTGTTTATCACCCAAAAAGATATAAATCATATCAAGGGAAATACATTTTTTGTGCAGGGAAATGATTATCAAAATCTTGCGCAAGAAAATGAACTGGAAAACAATTTTTACCAGTCACTTGAGTCCAATCAAAATGCAATAGAGAAAACACCAGACGGCTCTTTCTTCAAACCATATTTCAATCTTCAACAGGCAATCGACGTAATCAATCTAATTAATGATGAAGAGACCGAATATAAAATAATTCTAAAAGGTAACATTCAAAAAGCCCCCCACGAAGTATTTTCAGAAGAAGACAATTTTGCCTTTATCAACATTTCTTCCGAAAAGAACTTAAACCTAGAAATATCAAGTTATTTTTCTGAAGCCTTTATTGACGGAAACTTTTCCACCACAAACTACGGCAGAGTATTTTATTTAGGCGGAAAAACAAGACTAACCCTTAAGAACATTACTGTAAAAGGTGGTTATGCAGAAGAGGAAGGTGGCGGAATCTATCTTAATTGCACAAAACCTGACTCCGTTGAAAAATACAATTTAACTCTTACTGGGCATTCAAAACTATGCAACAATCATTCGGAAGATTCTGGAGGTGGTATTTTTATAGAGGAAGGTTCAGCGCTTTTTGACGGCGAGAACGTCCTTATAAGTCAAAATACTGCTATAAACAAGGGTGGCGGAATCTGTCTGGAAGCTTTAGCAAATAAAGACAAAAGACTTCTGGAATTAAATAATTGCACCTTAAGTCATAATACAGCCTTAAAAGAAAACGGCAAAAATGGAGCTGGTGGAGCAATTTATACACAGTTTGCTACGCTGACAATTTCCAACTGTGTAATTTCGGAAAATCAGGCTGCTAACGGAGGAGCAATTGGAATTGCGCAAAACTCAAATACTTATATCAATAATTCCCGCATAACAAATAATACTGCCTCATATTCCAGTGGAAAAGGCGGTGGAGCAATTTTTGCATCAGGTGTAAGTGCAAATCTACATTTGGGGAATGGAACATATATTTGCCAGAATAATTCTTTTGCTCAGGAATCTAAGGCAGGCGGAATAAACATTACTTCAACAAATGTTTTTATCTATGATAATGTTTTTATAAGAAATAATTATTTTGTCATGGAAAACCAAACGCCAGAATCAAATGCTTTAGAAGAAAACAATATATGTTTTAAATCTGGAAAAACCGTAACAATAGCAGAAGAACTACACAATACCAATATAAGCTTTACAGTTATAGATTATTCAAGTCCTCTTGTGATTACAAAAAATTATTCAAGATTTAATGAAGCCCAACCTTCACTCTACTTTTTTACGGATGATAATAACTATTATATTACTGGAAATGAAAATAATGAGGCAGTTTATATGTACCGAGAGTAAAATCTATAACTATCTATGGTTGATTAAGATATCATAAATACGTTCAAAGTCTGTTTTTGAAGTAAAACCAATCTCAAGAGTTCCTTTATCCATGTTACCTTTGAGATTAACATTCTTAACTCCAAAAATATTTCGTACTTCCTGTTCAAAAATTGCTACATCCGGGTCTTTTTTAGGAGCAGTTTTTTTCTTTTTAGCAGCTGCACGACCACCATTATTATAGGTATCTGCAAGAGCTTCGGCTTCACGTACAGACAAGCCAGAACCCACAATTTTTCCGAACATAACGTGCATATCTGAATCATTTTTTACCATAAGAAGAGCACGCGCATGACCTGATGATATCTGACCACTTACCAGCGCTTTCTGAATATCCTCCGGTAATTTCAAAAGACGAATAGCATTTGCAACTGTCGAACGATTTTTACCAACTTTTTTTGCAACTTCATCCTGACTCAAATCACTCATCTGAATCAGATTATAATAGGCTGCAGCTTCTTCAATAGGATTCAAGTCTGCACGCTGAATATTTTCGATTAAAGCATATTCCAGCTTCTGCTGTTCATCAAACTTTCTAAGCTGTACCGGAACTTTAGTAAGCCCGCACATTTTAGCGGCTCTTGAACGTCTTTCACCAGCGATTATGTAAAATTCTTTATTAGAATCATCAACAGCTTCAATAATAATTGGCTGTAAAATTCCATTTTCTTTTATGGATGCAGCAAGTTCATCCAATTGTTTCTGGTTAAATTCAATTCTTGGCTGTTTGGGATTTGGTTTTAATAAGGCAGGATCTATCCATAGACCACCGTTTTCATCAACTTCAATACATGAAGGAATATTTGCATTTTTTAATGTGATAGAATTTAATCTTCCCGTAGAAATTGAAACTTCTTCTGAGGCTGCCGGATTATCCTGAAGCAATGCACCTAAACCTTTTCCTAACGCATTTTTAGCCACGACGAATCACCTCTTCTGCTAATTTTTCATAACTTTTTGCACCAATACAAGTAGGATCATATTTACAAATCGGAAGTCCATGAGAAGGAGCTTCAGAAAGTCTGACATTTCGCGGAATAATTGTATTGAAAACTACATCCTTAAAATAGGATTTTACCTGCAGAACGACATCCTGAGCAAGTCTGGTTCTTGAATCATACATTGTAAAGAAAATGCCACCAATTGTAAGGGCAGGATTGATTTCCTTCTGAACTTTTTTTACAGTCTGAAGCAACAGTGTAATTCCTTCCAAAGCAAAGTATTCACACTGCATTGGAACTAAAACAGAATCAGCAGCTGCAAGACCATTCAAAGTCAAAATACCAAGAGAAGGAGGACAGTCAATCAAAATGTAATCATATTTATCCTGCAATGGTTTCAAGGCTTCTTTAAGATAAAACTCACGGTCTTCCTGGTCAACAAGCTCTATTGCCGCACCAGACAAATCAATAGATGCACTGATTGCATCAAGATTTTCAACCGGAGTATGTTTTACGGCCTCTTCTGCAGAAACCATTCCGGCAATCAATTCATAAACAGTTGGCTTTCGTGTAGAAACGCCTACTCCGCTAGACATATTTCCCTGAGAGTCAAAATCAACAAGAAGAACTTTTTTTCCCGCCAATGCAATATATGCACCAATATTAATTGCAGAAGTAGTTTTTCCGACTCCGCCTTTTTGATTTACAAATACTATGCATTTTCCCATACCTACAGTATAACAGTTTTAAAAAAAATAGTATACTATAATAAAACCCGGCAAACGCATTATAGGAAAAATAAATATGATTTTGAGCGTCACCCTGTCAAAACCTTCAAAAAACGTTCAGGAAATACTTGGTAAAGAGTATGAAAAGATTAAAATCAAGATAAAAAACTCTGCAGACGGTATTTCATATTATGCAGAAATGTTTACAAAAACCCAGGCATTTCATAAACATTTTTCTGAAAAGGAACTGGAAGATTTTTTGCTTCAAAATGAAGGCAAATCTTTTAAAAACTGCATAAAAATCACAGAAACAGAAGAAATTACTTCCCTTGCAAATAAAAAAGGCGAGCTCCGCATTTTTACTAAACCTATAAAAAATAAGGCTCAGACTGATGTAACTTCCTCACAAAATACAGCAAATCTTAAATATTTTGCCACTCCTCAAAGACAAAAAAAATATATTCTTGAAGAAGGAAAACCGGTTCCATTTCTGGTATTGCTGGGGATAATGAATACAGATGGAAAAGTCATTTCTTCAAAATATGATAAATTCAGGCAGATAAATCGCTTTCTTGAGTTTATAAAGGACATTACCCCAGAGCTGCTCAAATCAAAGAAATCAGAAAATGACGGCGGTAGAAATCCTGTTAGAATCGTTGATTTTGGCTGTGGAAAATCTTATCTTACCTTTGCCATTCATTATTATTTTACGGAAATTAAACAGATTCCATGTAGTATTGAAGGATTAGATTTAAAAGAAGATGTCATTTCCTATTGCAATGAAATTGTTCATAAGCTAAATCTCAAAAACATTATTTTCAGGACCGGAAATATCGAAAATTATTCAGAAGAAGAAAATCCTGACTTGATAATCACCCTGCACGCCTGTGATACAGCCACCGATTATGCACTAAAATATGCTGTTGAAAAAAATGCAAAGGCAATTCTCAGTGTTCCCTGCTGCCAGCATCAGATTAACCAGCAGCTGGACAAAAACAAATCACTTTTGCAGGAAAATGTAATGGAGCCCTTGCTAAAATGGGGAATCATAAAAGAAAGATTTTCGGCCCTTGTCACGGATGCCCTCCGCGGAGAATGGCTGGAAAAACAGGGCTACAATGTTCAGATGCTGGAGTTTATTGACATGGAGCACACTCCCAAAAATCTGATGATTCGTGCTGTCAAAAAAGAAGGAACAAAAGCAAAAAAAGAGGCAATCCCAGAAATTATAAAATCACTTGGTCTTGCCCCGGAAATATTCAAATAAAGCAGACTAGCAGCCTGCAAGAAGTTACAATAATTTTGGCCTATTCCTGATAATTTTTCCAGGCATCTATAAACTCAAGCATAAACTGCTGTATATTGCTAAACCATTTTTTCTGGAACTTACAGGCTTCAACACCGATATAACGGAAGTGCCAGCATTCCCAGCGGTAACCGGTAACATCCTCGTAGCCTTTTGGAAAACTCAAACTCCAGCCGTATTTATCAGCATTTTTGTACATCCATCTGCCACCAGGAGTTGTATCATAATCATCATCAATTGAACCAAAATCAATTGCTACTCCAAGCTGATGCTGACTGGTGCCCGGTCTTGCAGATTCTCTTTCCGCTTCTTCAAGCCCGTCTACACTAACCCAATAATTAAAGAGATTTTTCTGATATTCATAAGAACGGTAGGTAGAACTTACATCCAAGGTTATTCCATCTTTCTTAGCAGCCGCAGCCATTTCTCTTAAAGCTAACTCAGCATCTTCCCGTAAGTAAAGATTTGCTTTGTTAATAACATAAAAATCATTTTTTTCAAGCTTTACAAGATTTTTTGGAACGTAAGTCTCTGAAACCTTATGTTGCTTATCAATTAAATAATATAGGCTTAAATCATCTTGTGGAAAGGCTGTTTCCAGCTCCAGAACTTTATGTAAATCGGCAAGAAATTCCTCTGGATCTCCGTTTGGAATTGCCTCCTTGCAACGCTCTGTCATAGAAACTAAAACCTTATTCAGTTTTTCAATTTCAGGGTTAATTTTTACAATTTCTTCCTGTTTTGAAATATTATTTTCTTCAAGATTTTTTTCTACAGAATTATTTGCTGTATTTTTTTCAGTCTTTTCGTTTAATTTTGACTTTGCACAAGAAGTCATACCTGTTAAAAATAAAAGCGCAATTATAAATAAAACATTATGTTTGTTCATTCAAATCTCCATTTTAAGAGTAAATCTTTGATAATTTCTTACTGATTTTTGCAATTTCTTAACAAAACTAATCAATAGTCAAAATCCCATTCTCAAGAATATTCTTTGAGCTGCCATCTGCATAAAGCAATGTGATTGTCGGATTTTTTACAACGCCATCAAGATGAATCAAACTTGGAGCATCATTGTCATAATTGGCTCCGATAGCAAAATGGCAGGTATGGAAAGCCTTTTCATCTTCAAGCATATTTCCGGTAATTCTTGCAGCAGGATTCAATCCAATTCCAAGTTCTCCAATATTTCTGGCATTCTTTTTATAAACTTCGCCCATGTTTTCAGGAATCTTTTTCTCTTTTTCATAAACAAGAGAACGCTGTTCTGCTTCTGTGATTGTTTTTAAAAGACGTTTAGCTTCATCACCACCAGTAATTTCTTTTACATAACCTTCAATAACCTTGCATACAATTGGAGTTTCGATAATTGCATCTCCATCTGCAAAAGTCATAGAACCATCATAAACAATTGTTCCTTCGCAGCCAGTAGTAAGAGAATCACCTTCATATTTTAGCCCACCAACTAAAGGGCTGATATAAACTTCGCCGGCTGGAATATTTCCACCACTTCCAGGATTAGAAAAATCTCCATCATCAAAAAAAAGTTTACGTGTTTTTACCGGGATAACTAAATCTGTACCAGCTGGAGCAGTTACATGAACAGTTTCTGCCCCCTTAAACAACTCTTCCATTTTTTTACAGCGAGTCTGCAATTCTTTGTAATCAATATTTGCAGTACGATTCAGCATATCTACAGTAATGCCTGGAGTCCATACCGCGCGCATAGTCTTTTTTCCATCAAGAAGATAGTCGAAGGTACTTGTATAAGTGTTTCCGTCGTCAGTTTTATAAGGATTTGCAACAGCTTCCGGATCCTTACCAAGCTTTATCTTAGAGATTGAAAAACAAACATCCGGTTCAGATTTAATTGCACCAATTACTTCCGGATTTGCATTATCAAAGCTTGTTTTTTCAGGCTGATAAATCAAGGTGGTCAATGCCCCGCAATTCTGTGATGCCTGATATAAATCCTGGGCAATTTCGCAGGTAGCCGGATTTGCAATAATCAAAACGCGTTCACCCTTTTTTACGCTGACAACATCCTGTACAACAACTTCTGCCGCTGTTCTATTTTTTTTATTTTTTAATTTATCTATAAACATAAAGCCTCCCATATGTTAGCTCCTTTATATTATCTCCAATATATTATCTTTTTATAATAACCAAGTTTCGTTCTGCATCATCAAGATAGGGAACAGATAGTTTTTCAACTTTATACTCCGGTACAATTGTTTTAATACCGTCCATCTCTGCCTGAATGTTTTCCAATTTTGCTTTATAAGCACAAATAAGACCGCCTTTCTTTACAATCCGCAAAAGAGTTTTAATCATTTTTTTATCCAGCGGTCTGAATGCTCTGAAAGTGATTAAATCATAACTTTCTTCCGGGACAGCTTCTGCCTGCAAATTGACAACCTGAACATTTTTAAGTCCAAGTAGAGCAGCACAGTTTTCCAGAAAAGAACAGCGTTTTTCCATGCGCTCAACAAGATTAAAATGAATATCTGGGAAAACAGCAGCCAAAGGAATGCCAGGTAATCCTCCGCCAGAGCCGATATCAGCAATTGTAAAGGAATTGTCATTTTCAAATGCGCCGGTTAACTCACCAATAAGCTTTCTTAAAATATTATAAGGAGCAAGAGAATCCAGAATATGACGTATCACAAGCTCATCATGTTCCGAAGTATTTGTAAGATTATAGGCCGAATTAAAAAGAATAATTTCTTTTATATATCTTTCCATTTTTTCAGAAATATCACTGATTCTGTCTTCTGCAATTCCACACTTTTTTAATCCGCTTATCAAAATATCTTCGCTCATGACCGACTCACCTACTTTATTTTACATCAATATTCAAAAGCATGTCTGCAATAAATCCACCTGTGTCATAATGGAGAACAACAAGATTTCCCGTCTTCTGAGCAGTTAGATCACTCAACTGACACATTCTGTAAACAAAGGAATTTGTATTCTTTTTATCCTGAGCAATTGTCGGAATAACTTCGTAAGAAGTTACAGAACCATTACTGCCAGAAGTCTTAAAAAGAAAATAAAAGGTTTCATTTATCTGAGCCTGATTTACAAAATATTTTCTGTCAGCAGTTAACAAAAATGAACCATCAGCTTCAACATCACTAAAGAAAACCTGGGTAAGGGAATCTGCAATATTATATCCATTAATCTTAAATCGCAAAACAGAAGGTTCACGAGTTCTAAAGTTCTGCTTATCCTGTTTTTGCATTGCAAGCTCTTCTTGCTGCTCAGCACTAGCCTTTTTTTGTTCTGCCTTCAATTCATCAAGACTTGCCAGCATTTTTTCCAGCAGGGCAGTTTGAGAATTCTGATTAGCCTGTGAGTTAATATTTATACCAGACAGCGAAGAAATATTTGAAAAAAGATTTGAATCATACAAAGTAGAAATATCAGATGCTGTCAAAAAATCAGAACCAGAAACCATCCGCTTAATTATGTCATCAGTTGTAATTCCATCTTTCAAAACTGACTGATTTATATCTCCATTTTTTTCAGCAGAATCTGTCTCGGAACTTGTCGCCTTCTGTGGTAAGTTTTTGGGAGGAATATTTGGGGTATAAAATGTGTCATCAATCTGAGGCATTGTAAGACCCGGCATAGCAGGCATTTCTGGCATTTCGGGCATTTTTGTCTGACTAAAAAGAAAGGCAGAAACAAACAAAACAGATACACCTGCAAGGATATTCCTTTTAATCAAATTAGAGATTTGCAAGACTTTCCTCCACCACTTCCAATCTTTGCGTTAATTGCGCAATTGTTTTTTCAAGTCTGTTTTTCTCTTTTTCTAATCTTGTTTTAGGATCTTCTTTTTTATATTCAGCTGATTTTTGTTTCATCATTTCACGAACACTTGCTGGTGATTTTCCGCCTTCAATAAACTGCTGCTCAACTGCCATTCTGTCATCCTTCTTTTTAACAGAAGCAACAACTTTCATATTTTCAAAACCGATTGCAGGATTTATCTGTGATGCACCAATCTTTCTTATCTCTCTTTCTGAACTTCGTGGCAAACACAAAACACGGTCGATATAATCTTCATAACGAATATTTGCTTCTTTACAAAGTTCCCAGGCACGGGCAAGTTTTTTACCGAACTCCTGCATAAGTTCACCGTTTTTGGCAAGATAATTTGTTTTAATATCTTCGGTAAGTTCCTTTAATTCAGCATTTCCATCCAAACCAAGAGAGTAATATCCTTTCTCTTCTGCAATAGCAATTAAAGCGCCAAACTTTGCCCAAAACTCCTGAGTATGAACCTTTGAATTGCAAACATAAGTTGGATCTTCTTCAAGTTTTTTTTCTGTAATTTTGTGGTGAGTGTATTCATGAACAGCCGTATAAACCAACTCGTTATCTGATTTAAAATTCAGATTATGCAGATAGATTTCGTGAGTATCAGGTTTATAAAATCCATTAACGCGCTTGCTTTCTTTTCCTGTCTGAATTACAGAAAAATCTATGCCAGTTTCTTCAATATCCAGTAAAATCTCTTTTATTCTTTCGTTTGTCATTTTTCCCCTGTAACCTTAGTTTTGCTTAACACAAAACTCCCATTTCATTAAGTATGATAGAAGCAGAAACAGTAGCTGCTGTTTCTGTTCTCATAATTCTCTCTCCCATTCCGCAGCGGATATAACCGTGATTTTCCATAAGTAGTCTCTCATTATCTGTCCAACCGCGTTCACTTCCTATTGCCGCAATAACATTTATATCATCATTGCAATTATTTTGTATTTGATTTTTTATTGCCGTATTTAAAGAAGCTGTCGGATTCACATTATCCAGTGCAAACTTTATACTCGCTTTGACTGCTTCCTTTTCTTCAAGCTGATTAAGACATTCCCGCAGATTTTTATGAAGAAATAATTCCGGAACATGTGTACTTCCAGCCTGAACGGTTCCATCCAGAAGCATTTTATAAGCGTTCCCCTTTTCTACCAGAGTTGACTGCAGGTAGGATTTTTCACCAAGCTCGGTTCCTGTAAGATGAACTTCACCAACCCCAAGTGCCGCAATATCACGTAATAATCTTTTAAGCTGGATAGGCCGCGGAAAACCGATTATCATCTTTAAATTATTCAAAGGTTTTCCATCAGAAAGAGGTTCAAAGATAAAGCTGATTGAATCTGTAATCGAAGTTATTTTTGCATTTCCTGCTTTTCCACCAATAATTCCTGCAGTAAAAGTATCACCTTCTTTTTTATGCAGAATCTTTATAATATGCTGGGCACGTTCATCCTGCAATTTAAGAGGCAAAGTTATTTCTTCAGAGGTAAAAAGGCAGATATTCATGTAAAATCCTAATCAATCCTAATTGTACATATTTATTTGCTTTAAAGCTTTTACAAGCTGATCTTTTTCAATTAAATCAATTGGGCGACCTTCTATGTATTTATGTGCACTGTCAGAGAAGGTACCCATTGTTACACAATAACCGATGTCACATTTTGCATCGCGTACCTTTGAATGGAACTCGCGTATATATATATCACCAATTATAGTCTGTGTTCTATAGAAGCGGAAAATAACCCTTGATTCCCATTTAGCATTATTAGCAAAACATATAATTTCTACACATTCAGAAGCAATTGCAACATCTTCAATTTTTACAAAACTGTCCTTAAAGAAGTTAGCTATAAACTTTCGGCATAATGCAACAAAATCACTGGTACCCGACATCAAATAAACCTGCAGATTCTGATTCTGATTTATTTCCTTATATCTTGCCACCAGAGTATCTACATCCTTATAATGCCCATGCATATTCTGAATCTGTCTTAAAAGCATAAGAGCCTTTGGAATATTATTCAAGCCAATATAGGCCAGAGCACAGCGGTAAAGAATCTGAACAGAAATCTTTTCAGGAACATTTTCAAGCTTCATACCAATTTCATAATCCTGAACTGCCGCCGAAAAGTTTTTCTGATACTCATGAATTCTACCAGCCTCAAGACAACATTGAGCACCAAAAGTTGGATCCGTTCTTAAATGAACAAAAACCTTAAGCGCCCGGTCTGTGTAACCGCTTTCGGACATAGAAACTGCCATCTGATACAAAACTTCTTTGTTGTCAGGCTGCTCTTCAAGAACCCTTTTTAAAAACGGAAGACATTCCTTGTATTTCTGTCCTTTAAACAAACAGGTGCCCAAGGCCTGACATACACGAATATTTTCTGGAGAAAGAAGCTTACTCTTTTTATAACAGATAATAGCCTTTTCCAGATTTCCTTTTTCTTCAAAGGCTCTTCCAAGATAAAAAGCGGTATCAAAAACTTCTGAGTCCTTTTTTGTAGAAACCAGAAGATAATTGATTGCTTCATCAATTTTACCAAGATTAAATGCCGCAACCCCAAGTCTGCTTGTTGTTTTTGCAACATTAATTTCTATATGGGCGGTAGAAAGATCGTACAAAGTTCTGTAAATGCTCCAGACTTTTTCCCAGTTTCCGTCACTATAGTAAACTTCACCCAAGCTTTCCAGCGCACCTACATTATGAGGATCATGTGCAAGCCTTTTTTCGTATTCTTTTATTACTGCTGATTTTCCCTTTTTCTGTACAGTAGAATTAAGTTTTTCTCGCGATTTAGGAACTGACTTATCTCCTGAGAAAATGACAAGAAATATCGAAACAATTACAGCTACAATCGCGATACTGACTAGAACGGGAATCAACATTGATAAAAGCCTCCAAAATATTATTTAGCCTTTGTCGATTTTACTAACTCGGACAATCTTTCCATAGCAATTTTTATTTTATTAATATCTGTAGCATAGCAGCAGCGTATATAACCTTCGCCACCTTCTCCAAAGCAGGTTCCAGGTACAACCGCAACATTATATTTTTGAATTGCCATGGTTGCAAACTCTTCAGAAGTCAAACCTGTCGAAGTGATATTCGGGAACATATAGAAAGCACCTTCCGGTTCAATACATTCCAGTCCCATATCAATAAAGGCTTTATACATAATATTGCGTCGCTGCTGATAGCTTATGCGCATTTTTTCAACTTCTGACCAGCCGTTTCTAAGCCCTTCAGCTGCAGCATACTGACTGAAAATTGGAGGACAAATTGAACTGTAAGCATGGAGTTTACAGCAAAGAGTAAGCAAATCATGTGGAGCCGCAATATAACCAATACGCCATCCTGTCATTGCAAAGGATTTTGAAAAACCATTAAAGATAATTGCATAATCCTTCATTCCAGGGAACTCGCCAATCGATACATGCTTATGACCATCGTACAAAAGTTCACAATAGATTTCGTCACTCAAACACCAGATTTGATGCTTTTTTACAACTTCTGCAATTTTTGCCAGTTCATCAGCAGGAATAATTCGTCCAGTAGGATTACTTGGAGAACAGAACATAATTGCCTTTGTATTTGGGGTACAGGCCTTTTCAATCTGTTCTGCTGTCGGATAAAAACCATTCTTACTTGTATCAAGATGAATTACCTTTGCTTCACATAAAGCTGACAAAGGCTGATAGCTGACATAACAAGGTTCACAAACAATAATTTCATCACCCGGATTAAGAATAGAACGCAAAACCAAATCCAAACCTTCAGATGCACCAATTGTCGGAAGAATCTCTGTTTTTGGATCATAATAAAGCTTATAGCGTTCCAGATACTTACTGATTTCTTCTCTTAATTCAATCAAACCCCAGTTTGAGGTATATGATGTATGACCTTTTTCAAGATGATAAAAAGCTTCTTCGCGAATTATCCATGGAGTCGGAAAATCAGGTTCACCAACTCCAAGAGAAATTATATCATCATGGCCTATACATAACTCAAAAAATTTTCTTATTCCTGATGGAGGAATTTCCTCCATTTTTTTACAGAATTTATCTTCACGTGTATTCAAAATATTACTCCTACCCTAACATTTAGAAAAAATGTATTAACTCTGGACAGACTCTCTGCGGTCAGCTTCATCTTCTACATAAACAATGTCATTTTCCTTATAGGTTTTTAATACAAAATTTGTTTTTGTAGAACGAACGCCTTCAAGTGTAGAAAGCTTTTCGCTGACAAAAAGAGCAACATCCTTTAAAGAATTACCTTCAATGATAATTTTAAAGTCATAGCCACCGCTCATAAGGTAAAGTGATTTTACCTGAGGAAATCTATAAATACGGTCTGCAATGGCATCAAAACCATGCTCACGCTGAGGCTGAACCTGAATCTGGATTTCAGCACAAACCTTATCTTTTATAGCACTATCTTTTTCAGGATTAACAATGGCGGCATACTTGAGAATTACTCCATCATCTTCCAGTTTTTTGATAATCTCGGCGACTTGCGCTTCTGTTTTTTTAGTCATGGCGGCAATATCTGAAAGAGATAAACGGGCGTTCTGACGTAATAAATCAAGTATTTCTTCCATAATTTGAAACCTCTTAAATTGTTCTTTAATAGTAATAATTTATATTATTATACTATTAAATTAATCAATTTACAATGTATGTTTCAGTATGTATCAAGCTGCATTTTTTTATATTCTGAAGGTCTCTGGTGCACCTAAATAAGAATCTGGCATTTTTATATTTGCAGAATGAATCACGATTTTTTCGAGTACAATATTCGGAGTCACAGGATAAAGCTTAAGACTATTCAAGCCTTTCTTACCTGCTGCATACACAGAAGAAATTCTAATATTATTTGTAATATCCCTTCCCCAAGGCTGCTGATTATCACCAACTGCAAAGGACTTTGAATCAACTACATCTTTCAATATTTTTTCGCCATTTATTTCTGCAATAAACTGGAGTTTATTATCTTTATATGCCGGATTTGACGGATTCAGATAAAAATCAAAACTCAAG
>JAEEGK010021332.1_pt1 | contig 13688 bp, 10 predicted proteins | sample 8958771 | NCBI WGS metagenome assembly JAEEGK01 (sample SAMN16246547, study PRJNA631951) | gut metagenome | biome: gut microbiome; feature: rumen; material: SC-attached | host: Bos | place: Iran: Karaj | collected 2018-10 | reverse complement strand
CATTGCTTTATCTACGAACCTTGTTTTACAAAATAAATTTACAACTTGTTCAAAAGCTTTACTTAAAGCAGCATATTCCATTTTCAATGTAAGATATTCATAATAAGCAAGTTTCACATTCGCATACAAATCTTCTTTTGCCTTTGTATAATTATACTTTGCGGCATCTTTCATCATCTTGTTATATCTATAATTCGCTTTATTTGCACCACCTGTATATATAGGCATTGAAGCTCTTGCACCTATACTTTCAGACTTATACTCTTGTGTATTAAGCTTTTCATATAAAAAAGTTTTACCTTTCGATTGCTCAGCTTGTAAAAACAACTGCGGAAAATGAGAACGGATGGCATTTACAACTCTCAATTGAGCTAAATCCACCTGTTCTGCGGCCACTGCTATTTTCTGATCTCGCGCCTGTGCAAGTTTAAGACATTCTTCAAGAAACTCATCCATACAAAAACAAGGCTGGGCAAACAGGAAACCTATAATTGCTAAAACCGTTATTTTTTTTATCACAAAATTTTCCTTTTATTATCTATAAAAGTATATAAGAAAAACATGATTTTGTCAACTAAAATCAATAAGAAAAATCAATAAGTTTTTTCATTTTTATATTTTTTAAATATTTTCTTTCTGTAAACAAACAAAATCACTATTACAACTACCAAAATAACAAAAACCGCAGGAACTATATATTTTGCAACATAATTTTCAATTATATACTCGGCATACGGCTTTCCGCATAACAAAACACCTACCGAAAGCATAACCCAAGATAATATATAAACAACAACCGATAAAATGTAAAAGAACTTTTTGCCGGTTTTTTGACCGTAATATCCGCAAACCAAAGCTCCGCCCCAACCGAAAGGGACATTTATCAAAATTAAGATAATTCCTATTATCTGTTCTAACGTCATTTTTCTTTTTTATGTAAAAGAATTTCGTCTAAGCAAGAAATATTTTGTTTTATTCTTGCAAGAAAGCTTTCATATTCAACTAAATTCGGGTTATATTTCAACAATTGTTCCAAACCGGAAATGATATCTTTTTTTATGTCACCGCTCGATTTTTTGCTTTTGGGAATTGTGTGTAAGATACATAAATTTCTTGCTTTTGAAGGTTTTATCTTTATTAAATCAAGTTCTATTCTTTTCGCAATAAAGTTTAATATATCTATTTCATCTTTTATATAATCTTCATTTTTTATTGTATTTATCAAATCTTCCACACCGAAATATATTACGGGCTCAAAATCTATTTCGGCCAACTCTTCTATATCTTTAGATAACGAAGCAAAATCGGACAACATCTTTTTCCTTAAACTTTTTGCACTTTTTTCATCTTCTTTAGGATAGACATAAGCAATAAGTTCGTTTTGAAGGTCTTGATACATAAAGAAATGTTCGTGATAAAATACTTTATGACATTTAGGACATTCCACCGTGTTAAATCTGCCCGATAAAAGAACCTCTTTTAAATCGGGATCATCAAACACATTTATTGCCTTCCAAAGCTCGGCTTCGAAAGTTTCTCCGCAACTACATTTAATTTCACAGTTAGATAGTATAGACATTTGGTATATTTTATAATTTTGTATACCATTTTTCAAACAAAATGAAAAAAATTTTAGTATAATATTGTAACCATTTTGTTAAAAGAGGTATTGATAATGAACGGAAATTCAATTAAAACTTTTTTTCTGTTATTATTAATGACGATTTTCTTCCTGTTTATAGGTCAACTTCTCGGCGGAATCAGAGGAATGCAGATAGCCTTGATTCTTGCCATAATAACAAATTTCATATCATATTTTTTTTCCGATTCAATGGTTCTTGCAGCATACAAAGCAAAACCCGTATCACAAGAACAGGATCCGAGACTTCACAGTATAGTAACCGAACTTGCCATGGAAGCAAAAATTCCCGTTCCGAAAATTTATAAAATAAATACTTCAATGCCGAATGCTTTTGCTACGGGCAGAAACCCGCAACATGCCGCCGTTGCCGTTACCGAGGGTATTTTAAGGATATTGGGCGACAGAGAATTAAGAGGAGTTCTTGCTCACGAACTTGCCCATGTAAAAAACAGAGATATTTTAATCAGTTGTATAGCAGCAACTTTTGCGGGTGCCATTATGACTCTTGTAAGAATGGGCTTTTTGTTTAGCGGAGGAAGAAACGACAGAAATAATTCAAATATAATCATTGCCTTGCTTTTAATGATACTTGCCCCTGTTGCAGCAAGTCTTATACAAATGGCAATTTCAAGATCGAGAGAATATATTGCAGATGCGGACGGCGCAAAAATGTCAGGCGACCCTTTAGCTCTTGCTTCCGCATTAAGAAAGTTGGCTTACGGTAACTCAAGACAACAAAATAATGTATCCGAATCTACGGCGCATATGTTTATAGTTAATCCTTTAACAGGTAAAAGTTTGCAAGGTTTATTTTCTACACATCCTCCTATAGATGAAAGAATAAAAAGACTTGAAGCAATGGCCGGAACTTTTAATAACGTTAATAAAGAAATTCCAAAGGTGATATATTAATGGCTAAACAGAAAAAACAATTTTTACTGGATATAGAAACCAAACAATTATATTCGGTTTTAAAACCTATAGTTTCGGAAAATTACAGAACAGACCAAATAATTCAATGGATATACTCAAAAAAAGTTTTGGATTTTGAAAATTTTACAAACATATCCAAAGATATAAGAGGAAATCTTGAATCATCTTTTACATTGAGAAGTTTTACAAATGTAATTAAAGATGAATCTATTCTTGACGGAACAGTCCGCTACACATTTAGAACTTATGATAACAAGTATATTTATGCAGTATGTTTACCTGCAGACAACAAAAAAACAGTATGTATATCAACTCAGGTAGGGTGTCCTGTTTCCTGCAAATTTTGTTTATCGGGCAAAACCAAATTTGTAAGAAATTTATCCAGAGGCGAAATTTTGGAAGAAATCTTGCATATAGAAAACGATATCAAAGAAAGAATTTCCGGTGTTTTGTTTATGGGTATGGGCGAACCGATGTTGAACTATAAAAACTTAACATCCGTAATAAAAACTCTTATATCCAAAAAAGAAATGAATATCGGTAAAAGACATATTACCGTTTCATCTATGGGAATAATTCCGGCGATAAAAAATCTTGCAAACGAAATGTATGGCGTAAGATTTGCACTTTCTTTACATGCAACCGATGATAAACAAAGAGCAAAAATAATTCCCAATAATTTCGGTTCAACAATATCCGATTTACTAAATGTTTGCAAATACTATCTTAAAAAGACAAGTTCAAGAGTAACAATAGAATATATTTTATTGAAAGATTTCAACGATACATCAACGGATGCTCACAGACTTGCAAGACTTATGAAAGTAAACGGTCTTGTAAATCCGAGTGTACAAGTAAACTTAATACCTTACAACGAAACAAACAGTTTCGATTACAAAACCCCGTTACAAGTATCTATACTAAACTTTAAAAAAATATTAAAATTGAACGGTATAACCGTAAACATAAGAGAACCCAAAGGGTTGGATATCGGTGCGGCATGCGGACAATTAGGCAAGAAATAAAAAGAGGATAAAAGTAATGAAAACGGCGATAGCATTAGGCGGTGGAGGAGCAAGAGCTTTAGCACATATCGGTGTATTAAAAGTTTTGGAATCAAACAATATCAAATTTGACTATATCACCGGAACATCTATGGGATCAATAATCGGTGCTTTATATGCTATCGAGCAAAAACCTGCCGAAATAGAAAAAACATTAAAAGATTATTTCTTTAACAAATTGTTTTCAAAAATGAACATGCAAAAAATGCAGGATGAAAATCAAGTAACTTCCGCAAGAAGTTTAATAAGAAAAGCAAGGGAATTCGTTAAGTACGGTTCACAAGAAGGCGGCAGCTCATTTTTATCACACTCAATTTTAGAAGATTTAGTTGATACCGTTGTTCCGGATATGGATATTTCCGAAACGGCAATCCCTTTTGCTTGTGTAGCAACAGATATCACTAACGGTAAAGAAAAAATATTTACTAAAGGTTCTTTAAGAAAAATCGTTTTGGCATCCGCTTCAATTCCGGGAGTTTTCCCTCCCGTAAATATAGATAATGTTTGGTACACTGACGGAGCACATGTCAATGTTACACCGGTATCGGTGGCAAAAATGTTCGGAGCAGACTTTGTTTTGGCATCCGATGTTAAAAGCAAACTAAAAACTTTAGAGACATTACCTACAAATGCAAAAGATATTATGAACAGATGCAATTTTATTGCAAGTCATTTATTTTATGAAATACTTATAAAACAAGCCGATGTTATAATAGAACCCAACATAAAACAAATATCATGGTCGGAATTTAACAAATTTAATTTGATGGTAAACGAAGGGAAAAAAGCCGCGGAATCAAAGATTGCCGAAATTAAAAACAAACTAAAAAAATATAATACTCCTACGGCAAAATGCAAAAGATTTATTAAAAAAATATTTAATCATAACGACAAAAATTTAAAAGCGGCATTATTTTAAATTTTTTTATACATAAAAAAAGGCAGAGAGAAAAAATCTCTCTGCCTTTTTTATTTTATAAATTATTTTTTTCCTTTTTTATCTTTTTTGTCTTTTTTCTCTTTTTTAGGTTGAACTTTTTCTTCAACTTTTGCCGGTTTTTCTTTTTTAAATTTTTCCATCATTTCCTTTCTGTTTTGTTCCATTTTTGTGTATTGTTCAAAAGACAAAACACTTCTTACTTTTAATTTACTTTCAATGTTTATTCTTGAAATGTCGGCGCTTGTTTGTTGAATTTCGGTTGCTAATTGATTTATTACATTCATATCAACATTTTCTTTCAACAATTCTTCATCTATAGCTTCCATTTTCTGTCTGATTACTTGTCTCAATTCTTTTTTTCTCGACATATCTTCTTTCATCATTTCATTCAATTTATCTTTTTGTTCATCGGTAATGTTCAATTCTTTGGCAATTTTTGCAAAATCAATCCCCATTTTTTGATGATGCATTTGTGGCGGTTCCGACATATCACCTTTATCCTGCGGTGGTACTGCATACAACGAAGTTGTTACTAACAACGCTACTGCCAAACTTAAAATTTTTTTCATACTGCCTCCTTTAAACTACAATTTATAATTTTTAATTTACAATATACAATGCATAATTAAGACTATATCTAAACTAACAAAGTTACAAAAAATATAGAACTAAAAAGATAATCCGTCGACCTTCGGGGCAATATTTTGAATTTAGGTAAGGCTTGCCGAAGCGAAGCAATCTATAAAATATTCGTCCGCAGGACACCGAAAATTTTTCACCCTTTAACCCATTCAGCTCTTCACCTGTCGTTAGTCCTATCTTAAAGCTTCTATTGGCGATAACTCTGAGGCCTTCTTTGCAGGCCACAACCCGAACAAAATACCTACTATTGCGGAAAAACCTACAGCCAATACAATCGAAAAAGTAGATATAAATGTTGCCCAGCCTGCAACCTTGGAAACAATAACAGATATTCCGATACCCAAACTTACACCCAATATTCCGCCCAGCAAAGACAGCACCGAAGACTCTATTAAAAATTGTAAAAGAACTGCTATTCTTGTTGCACCGATAGCTTTTCTTAAACCTATTTCTCTTGTTCTTTCACTTACACTTACAAGCATTATGTTCATAATACCGATACCGCCGACTATTAATGAGATACCGGCAACGGCACCTAAAAGCATAGTCATGGTTTGTGTTGTGGATGTAAGCATTTGTATCATGTCCGACATATTTCTTATTCTGAAAGCATCCGCTTGTTCGGATGTCAATTTATTTCTTTCAAGCATTGTTTGCAACAAATAAGTTTCCGTTTCACTCATTTTCCCGTCCTGCACTTCAACGGCAACGGAAGATACATAGTTTGTTCCGAACAACCTTTTCATTGCTGTATTTAACGGAACTATAACCATATCGTCACCGTCTCTGTAACCTTGCGCGCCTTTTACGGGAAGTATTCCTATAACTCTAAACTGTTTTCTGTTAATCTTAATATATTTACCTACGGGATTTTCGTTACCGAAAAGATTCTTTACTACCGTTGTTCCTATAACACACACTTTCGATAAATTCTCATTTTCGGATCTTGTAAAAAATCTTCCGTATTGCGGAACTGCATTTTGTAAATATTGATATATAGGTGTAGCACCGGTAATGGAAGTGTTTGTATTTTTATTACCGTAAACCACCTGTGCCGACCCGCTTACATTCGGATCTATATTTTTTATCAGTTCCGTATTTTCCGCGAGTGCTTCAACATCTTTTAAATATATTCTTCTTGCAACCGTACCGGAAACTCCGCCCAACGAAATTCTTCCCGGCATCAAATATAATAAATTGGTTCCCATAGATGTTATTTGTTGTTCAAGCGCCTTTTGTGCTCCGTTACCTAACGCCAACATGGAAATAATTGAAGCAACACCTATGATAATACCAAGCATAGTTAAAATGGATCTTGTTTTGTTTGAAATAATTGCTCTTATTGCCGAAAAAAAGTTTTCCGCAAATTCGGCTATACTTAAATGTGAACTTTCTTTTTTTATTTTTAACGGTTCCGTATTTTTTCTTTCTTTTTTCTTTTGAATTGTGTCGGACAACACTTGTCCGTCTTTAATCATTATAAGTCTGTCTGCCCATTTAGCAATGTCCGGTTCATGAGTAACCAAAATAACACTTATACCTTTCTTGTTTAAATCGGTTAATATCTGCATTATTTCGTTGGATTGTTTTGAAGATAAGTTTCCTGTAGGTTCATCGGCAAAAATTATTTTTGGATCGTTCACCAACGATCTTGCTATTGCCACTCTTTGCTGTTGTCCGCCGGAAAGTTGTGTGGGTTTATGTTCTGTTCTGTCACTTAATCCTACTTCTTTAAGCAACTGTTCCGATTTTTCTTTTCTGTTTTTACCGCCGGAATATACCATAGGTAAAGCAACGTTATCCGCAGCCGTCATCTTGTTTAACAAGTTATACTGCTGAAAAACAAAGCCTATAATTTTCGATCTTAAAAATGCCGTTTGATTATCGTTAAACTTTAAAACATTTTCGCCGTAAATTTCATAAACACCGTCGGTAGGTCTGTCAAGCAACCCTAATATGTGCATAAGGGTAGACTTTCCTGAACCGGAAGGGCCCATAATGGCTACAAACTCACCTTCTTCAACGGTTAAGTTTATACCTCTTAAAATGTCGAGTCTGTTATCCCCGATATTATAAACTTTGGTAATATTTTTTATTTGTAATAATGGTACATGCTTTTCCACAGTAAAAAATTCTCCGAATTTTTTGAAGATTGGAAGATTTGATGATTGGAAGATTTGAAGTTCAAATGTAAAATTTGCTTTGCAAATTTTAACATTAAACTATAAACTACCAACCATAAACTATAAACGACTTTTCCTATATCTCTATTCTTCCAAAAAAGCACTTATACTTTTTTGTTCTGTCCGTTATTTAAAATATCTTTGTTGCTTTTTCTTTTTCCCGGTCCCATAGACAAAAATCCTTTCGTCACTTCTTTTGTTGTAGCAATATTATATTTGTCTTGTTTAACTAAAATCGTGTCACCTTTGGAAAGGCCCGAAGTTACTTCAACATTGTTTCCGTCAAAAATACCGGTGGTTATTTTATGTCTTCTTTGTTGCATTTCATCGCCGACCAAAACAAAAGTTTCTCCATGTTCATCTTCAACAAAACTGTCCCAGGGAATAACTGCGGCATCTTTTTGTTCTTTAACTATAATATCTATATTTGCCGTCATTAACGATTTAAAAAATTCGGGAGTTTTTTCAGGTCTTATTTTTACATAGTATGTAATAACATTACTTACATTTTTACCTTCTTCCAAAATTTGGAACACTTTCCCGTTAATGGTAACATCTTTATAAGCATCAAGTGTTATTTCTGCTCTTTGCCCGTTTTTAATTTTACCGATATCGGCTTCATCAACACTTGCCAAAACTATCAACTCATCTGCCAAAGCATACAAAATATCGTTAGTTGAAATTGTTTGTCCTTCAACAACATTTCTTAAAATTATTTTACCATTCATCGGTGAAATTACGGGTGTTGCTTTGTATGTATTTTCCCAATCTTCTATGTTTTCGTCGGGGTTTGCCCTTACGGCATCAAGTATTGCAACTCTGTCCGAAGAACTTAAATATGCCAACACCTGCCCTTTTCTTACGGTGTCACCTTCACTGACCAAAAGTCTGTCTACTCTGCCGGAAACGGAAGGTTTTATTTCCACTCTGTTTAATGCGGAAACTTCACCGGTAGTATTGATAACTTCTTTTACATCGGCAGTCGTCACCGTATAAGGCACAAAACTTATAACAGGAACTTTTTCTTTTTTATCTCTAAGTTGATAAGTTATTATTATCCCGAGTACAAGAAGTACGGTAAAAATTATTGCTGCTTTTTTCATTTTATTTCTCCGTGCATATCTCCTAAAAGTCTGTCTCTTTTAGCTAATGCTAAATTATAATTATATAAAGCGGAAAGGTGCGACATTTGGTTGTTTACATATTCCTGTTCAATATCCTGCCAAGTTTGAAACTCCATGGTTCCCGCTCTGTATTTTATTGTTGCTTCTTTTTGTCTTTGAGTGGCTGCTTCCAAAAACATTCTGTAAATTTCTATATTATCTTTTGTTCTTTCAATATCCGCTAAAACTTCTTCCAAACTTGTTTTTGTTGTAAGTATTGTTTGTTTATAACTTTCCTGCGCTTTTTCTAAAGCGGTATTTGCCGCTTTAACCGAATTTAATGTGCTTGTAATACCGCCGGAAAGTATAGGATAGTTAAGTGCTACTCCCACACTCCAATTTTTGCTGTCTGCAGGAGGTATAGGATTATTTTCGTCGGAAACTCCTATTGAAGCAGATGCGGAAATGTTCGGATAAAGGTTTCCTTTTGTGGAATCTATGCTGTATCTTGTTATTTCAACCGATGACGATGAAAGTATTACATCCGGGCAATTTGCCACCGCATTATCAACATCCACTTTCGTATTATCATCAACTTCTTCCAATTTATAATCCACCATACATACAGAAGAAAGTTCCGTTCCCAAATTTTGTGCAAGGGCTCTTCTTGCAACCGCCAAATCTCTTTTAGCATTAGACACATTTACATAAGCGGATTGTTTTTGTGCCTGTGCTCTTAACATGTTACCTCTGCTTTCTTTACCGCCTTCATATTGTAACCTGACAATATCGGCAGACTGTTTTCTCATGTTATAAATGTTTTCCAAAAGAGTAATATTTTCCTGAGCATAACACATTTGCAAAAATGCTTGTCTTATGGAAAAATAAACATCCGCAGAAGATTTTGTAAGTTGTGCTACTGTTCTGTTTATTGTGGCTTTTTGACTGTGTATTTGTGCATTGGACTGGAAATTGTATATTGTTTGTGATGCATTTAAACTTGCGCTCCAATTATTGCCCGTGTGCCCGTTACCCGACCTTGTAAAACCGTACCTGAAATTTACGGACGGATAATATTTGTTTAATATAACATTGTAATCGTATTCTGCAATTTTTAAATCTTGTTTTGCCATTACAAGAGCACTGTTTGTTTTGTTTGCCATATCAATACAATCCTGCCAGGTTAAAGTTTCGGCAAACAAACTGTTAACCGAACCGGCAAAACAAAATGCTAACAAAACGTACAACGCTTTTCTCATAAAAAAATACTCCGTAATTATGATTTATCGGCTATTTTTTGTTGTTTTGTCATTGGTGTTCTGCCGCTAAACCTGTAACTCTAATAAGTTATATTTATATTAGACTGTACTTACAGCAATAAAGTTACACTTTTTTAATATTGTAAATGATATCAATTTTTGTTATTTTCCACAATATAAAAAACGGGGAGTGATTTTCCCCGTTTTTTATATTAGTTACCTAAATTGATAATTATTAATTATTATCGTTTGTTTCTTCTGATTTAGGTTCTTCCTGTTTCGTTTCCTGCTGCATTTCTTGTTTAGGTTCTTGTTGAACAATTTCTTGTTTAACTTCTTCTTGCTGTGGTTCTTGAACGGTTTCTTGTTTTGGTTCCTCTTGTACTGTTGTTGTTTCCTGCTTAACTTCTTGTACCGGTTCCTGTTTTGTTTCCTGAACAGCTTCTTGTTTTTGTTCTTCTTGTGCTGCTGATGTTTCCTGTTTAATCGGTTCGGTTGTTTCTTGTTGCGTTACTGTTTCCTGTTGCGTGTTTTCCCGGGTTGCCGGTTGTGCATTTTCCTGTACAGTTTCTTGTTTTGCTTCTTGTTTTGAACTATTTTTTTTGTTGTCCATTTTAAATAAACTTTTTAAAGCATCACCTACGGATTTATCCCCTAAAGCGGTTGCTACCGCTGCAGCGACATCGTAAGAAATTTTCGGATTGGACATTGTTCCTTCAATTTTCATTCCGGTATAATCGCCGGCAGTTACGGCAAGTTTTAATGCTTCGGTTTTTAAATCTATTGTTCCTTTGGCTATAATCTTTGCCGTAGGAATTTTTATTGAAACGTCGTTTGTTTTTATTAAACCGTCCGTAAGCAGCACATCACAAATAATATTTTGAAAACTTATATCATTTTTGCTGTTACCTTTTGTTTCTTTGGTTCTGTTATTATTTACAACATTAAACAGAGATAAGAAAGTGTTTGCCATTTTGTTATCTGTTAACTTGTTAACATTGGATATCGTTCCGGCATCCATATTGAAAACGAAAGTTCCGTTAGCTTTTTTGCATGTACTTGTTACCGTTTTTAAGGCGGTTTTTAGTGTAGCTTTTTTGGTTACCAAGTAAGGTGTATTTATATCGTTAATTGATATATCGGTATAAATGTTGTAATTAAAATCCTGTGAAGATGACGACGATTTCTTTTCTTCTTTTTTAGGTTGCTGTTTGGAATTTTGCGAACTTTCGGCAATTTTTAATTTATCCATATTAAAATTAAATTTAATATCTTTGTTTATTAAAGATCCGTCACCTTCAAATTTACCTTCGTTAAATATACCGTTAATTGTTTTTATCACTATGTTCTTCTTGGATTTTGCCGTTGCATCTATATTAAGTTTTGATATTGTAGCTAACGGTAAATATTCAAATGCCACATTGGAACAAATTAAGTTACCTGAAAAATCGTTGTTTGAAACTTTAGCATCGGAAACAATTTTACCTTTCATTTTATATTCCGGGAAATTTTTTGCAATGTTATCCAATAACAAGTTAAGATTTAAAGATAAATTGTAAATAAAATTATTTTGTTTTTTCCAGTTAAGCAATCCGGTAACATTTGCGGAAGAATCCGGAATTCTTATATTTAATTTCGTTATGTCTGCAGCTTTTGTTATTAAGTTAAAACTTAAAATTGTATCTATATCTAATGTAGGAACTATAAATTTTACAGGGCACTTATAAAAATTCTTAAATGTATTATTTGTAATATTTTTAGATTTCAAATTTAAAGTAAGTGCAGATCTTAACTGCTTTGTAAGTTCCCCCACCAAAGAAAAGTCGGCACCGTTATATTTTAGAGATAACTGTTTAATGTTAAAAGCAAGCGAATCTATATCAAGTGCAGATAAGTTAGCTTTGTATAACGGGGTTTTATTTTCGGCTTTCAAATAAAGGTCTGCATTTAAGTTTGAAACTTTACCGAAACTTGAATCGGAAGAAATATTTTCCAAAGCGAATGTTCCTTCACAAAAGTTTTGAGTTGCTTCTAAATTTGTTTTAATTCTTCCCGCCAAATTGTATTCGGGAACAACTTTTGCAAAATTATCTATTAGCAGATCAATAACTAATTTTAGATTATATTCTATATCCTGTTTTCCCCAATCTATTGTTCCTTCCAAATCCGCAGTTGAGTTCGGCAAAACCAAACTTAAACTTTCAATGGTTGCATTCATTGAAGAAATGTTTACTACCGATTTTGTTTTAAATGTTATTTCGTCAGCTTTAAATTTAGTTTTAGGTTCAATAAAATCTTTGAAAGTTTGTTCATCGATATTTTTTAATATAAGGTTGCAATCTATTTTCGGAACATTTAAACTTTCTATTTTACCTTGTAAGCTTATTGTTGCATTATTAAAGTTTGTTTCAAAAGTTTCAACATCCAAATACAATTTATCCATATCGAAATTGTTCAAATTCGTTTTAAATTTTGCTCTTAACGGTAAGGAAATATCGAGTTTGTTTTGTTTAACCGCCAAATCAAAAGAAGTTTCACAACCGAACACATCCGTAAGAGAAAAATCTTTTGCTTTTAAGTTAAAGTTTTTAATACTTGCCTCTAAATTTGATATTTTATCTATATATATTATATTTGCATTTTTTATATCGAAATGATGTATGCTCAAATCAAACGAACCGGACGAACTTTTTGTATCGGAAACTTGTTCCTGTTTTTGTTCATCTTGGGGTTCTTCAGTCTGAAAGGATTTTATTATATCGTCAAAATTAAATAAACCGTTTTCATCTTTTGTTATGTTTATATCTATTGAATCCAACAAGATTCTGCTGATTTTAATGTTTTTCTTAAGTAACGGTAAAGGAGAAATTTTTACGATAAAATCGTCCGCTTTTATAAATGTTCCGTCACTAAGAGTAGATTTTTCCGACATTTTAAAATTCTTTAAATCTATACCGATAAGTTTAAACGAAAGTTTGTCGAAAGTGACTTCTCTGTTAAGATTATTTTTAGCATAATCTGTAATATAAGATTTTATTTTATCTTCAGGTAAAAAAACTTTTATTGCTATAACGGCAGCAAGAGATAATACGACAATCAAACCTACTAACGAAATCAACAAAATTTTTAATTTTTTCATGATAACTTTCCTTAAATATGATAAATATTAATTGATAATTATACTAAATTTTGTAAAACAAAATTAGAAGATTGGATGATTGGAGGATTTGAGGATTGGAAGTTCAAATGTAAAATTTGCTTTGCAAATTTTATTATTATTTACTTTTCCTCTTTTCTTCCAATCTTCTATTCTTCTAATCTTCTATTCTTCTGTCGTTCTAATGGGCAATATGTCCTAAGAAAGAAACAATAATTACTCCCAACAACAAACAAAGCCCGGCTTTTTTGTTGGATGCTTTATGTGTTTCAGGAATGAGATCTGCTGCGGATAAATATATAAATGTTCCTGCGGTAAATGCCAAAAAACTGCCTATTAAATGTGCTATTTGGTTAGAAAAGAAAAGTCCTACGAGTGTTCCTACAGGAGTAAATATTGCTACCGTTAACGAATAACATATTATTTGTTTTATCGATTTGTTCGAATGCATCAAAATTCCGGTAATCGTTACACCATCAGGTAACTTGTGCAACATTATTGCTATTGTTGTCATAAGTCCTATATAAGCATTTGCCCCGAATCCTATACTTATAACTATACCGTCAAAAAAAGAATGTAAAGATAAACCGAAAGTGGAAAGGGTTCCCAAATGAACATGACAATGATCATCGTGACAAGGATGAAAAAATATAAAATGTTGAATTGCAAACATAAACAAAAAACCTACAAAAGCATAAATTATTGCATTGGGATTATGTTCCACCGATTCCGGCAACAAATGAACAAATGCTATGGATAACATAA
>JAEEGK010021329.1_pt1 | contig 13689 bp, 8 predicted proteins | sample 8958771 | NCBI WGS metagenome assembly JAEEGK01 (sample SAMN16246547, study PRJNA631951) | gut metagenome | biome: gut microbiome; feature: rumen; material: SC-attached | host: Bos | place: Iran: Karaj | collected 2018-10 | reverse complement strand
AGCACTTGTAGTACAGAATTCTTCTGCAGTTGTAAAGTACATTGAAGTTACTTCAATCAAGTTTGTAAAATAAATAATTTAAGGACACCCGTCGGGATTGTCAGTAAGAAATCAGCTTCGAACTGGCAATCCTTTTTATGTAATAAAGTTAAATTACTTTTCTAACTTTCAACCTTGTGGTATAGTAGGCAATATGAATTATGTAATGCAGGAAATGCCAAAGGCTGGCGATACAGTTGTTGTTGGAATGTCTGGTGGAGTTGATTCCACTCTTACTGCTCTTTTGCTGCTTGAAAGAGGTTGTAAAGTAATTGGTGCAACTATGTCGCTTTGGGATGGAAGCCTCCCGGAAATTCATACAGGTACCAAAACCCGCGAAGCGTGCTTTGGTCCAGGTGAAGAAGAAAACATAGAAGAATGCAAGCGTTTCTGCGAAGCTCATGGAATTGAGTATCATGTTATTGATGTAAAGGAAACTTACAAAAAAGAAATTCTGGAATATTTTAAAAGCGAATATAGAAGTGGCCGTACACCAAATCCCTGTATCCGCTGTAATATGATGATTAAATTCGGTGCTCTTTTGAAAGGCATTGAAAATCTTGGTATTAAGTTTGATTATTTCTGTACCGGTCATTATGCAAAGATTGTTCGGCCGGAAACAGGGCTTTTTGGAACAGATAAAAGACCCTGCATGATTGCAGGTGCCGAAGATGTTTCAAAAGATCAGACATACTTTTTATACAGAGTTCCTTCAGAAACTTTGGAAAAAGTGCGTTTTCCGCTTGCTGTAATGAAAAAAAGTGAGGTTTTTGAGCTTGCTCATAAGGCTGGTTTGGAAGCCGCTAACCGCGAAGAAAGTCAGGATTTTATTGGTGAAGAATATTTTGATATTCTGTTTGCTGATAAACCGTCTGTCCCGGGGGATATTATTGATTTGGATGGCCATGTGCTTGGACGTCACCGCGGTATTGAACACTATACCGTAGGTCAGCGTCGTGGTCTTGGCGTTGCTGTAAATTATCCGGTTTATGTTCATTCAATTGATGCAAAAAATAATGTAGTTGTTCTTGCACCAAACGAGGCGCTTAATTCAAATGCGCTTATAGCTGATGATTTTGTATGGCCTGCCGGAGTAGAGCCAAAAGAAGGCTTTGATGCAATGGTTAAAATCAGGCTTGCCAGCAAACCTGCTGCAGCTCATATTGAACGCTATATTCCTGCAGAAGACGATAAAACAGAATACCGTGGACAGCCATGGAAAATTACTTTTGAAACACCACAGCGCGCAGTAGCACCAGGACAGTCGTCTGTGTTGTACAAGGACGGTGTGATTGTTGGCGGTGGCGTGATTTTTAAGGCTTTTACAGTTTAAGAAGCTTTTCTGCGTTCTTATGGAAAATCATTTCGCGCTCTTCTTCTGTTAAGTCCAGACGATTAAAGCGTTCCAGTTCCCCTTCGTGGTCCCACATTGGGAAATCAGAAGCAAAAAGGAATTTCTCTACACCGTGCTTACGGATCATAGCATTTGCTTTTTCTACTGGAAGCCATTCGAGAGTACTTGAAGTGTCAAAGTAAACATCTTCACCTGCGAGATATTCCATAGATTTATCCCATTCTGTGTAGCCGCCAAAGTGTGCTGCAATTAAAGTGAGCTTAGGATGCTTTTTATGAAGGTTAAGGATTCTCTGCGGGCCGGAAAAATCATATCGTTTATCACCAGCATGCATAATTAAAGGAAGCTCAAGATCAGTCATAATGTCGTAAACGGAATCCATACGGGTTGCATCAATCTGGAATTTCTGAAAGTCTGAATGAAGCTTTATTCCACGAAGACCTGCAGCTTTAATTCGCTTGAGTTCTGCTTCAAAATTATCATAATCCGGATGCATTGTTCCAAAGCCGATAAATTCCGGATGTTCTTCGCACTGTTCAATAATAAAATTATTTGAAGGTTCTACCTGCATTGCTTTAGTGGCTACCGGCAGAACTACATATTTAGTAACTCCGATTTTAGAACCGCTTTCAAGAAGCTCATCCGGGCTTCCGTGATATTTCATTGGATAGTTATAAAAATCGCCTACGCTTTTAGAAGCCTTTTCAGCAATTTTAGCTGGATAGATGTGACAGTGGAAATCAATAATCATAATGAAGAAAGAATACTGATTTAGAGTTATTGTGTCAAATATTCAGCAAATTCAGGATATTCGTCTACAAATTTGCGGGCTGCTTCCTCATAGTTACTCCAGTTTGAATAAAAGAGAGGAGTTATTCCTGGAATAAGTGCTATGTCTGTTACGCTTATATATTCGTATTTTATGTTATTTTCATCAAAGAAGTTACTTACACTTTCAACATTGTTATAAAGGACATAGCCTAAGAACGTTGAGCAGACAAAATCATTTGGAACTTTTTTAGAATTTTTAATATCGACTTTTTTATTTTCTGAATTGTCAGGATAGTTTATTGAACCAAACTGCTTATGCTCGCGTGGTGTAAAAAACTTTTTCTTTATGCTGAAAATAGCAATCTTGAAATTTAAGTGCGATGCATATTTAAGGTCTGTACTTTGAGCATAATGTTCAACAAAGGCTTTAGTTTGTTTATATTCTTCTTCTGTAACCTTAAGGGCATAAGTAATCTGTTCAGAATTTTCCGGATCGCAGTTTTTCATGTACTTGTTATTCTGAGGTACGGTGCATTCTTCTTCTGCAAGCTGATGTTCACCACCAAGTGTTAATCCGTAAAAATTATCATCAAGGGTAAAGTTTATGGAAGCATGACTTAAATCTGGAACCTCGTCAGTTTTAGTAATGCTCAGGCCACCTTTCAACAGATTAGCAATATATAATGGATTTTTGTATGAAGGATTATAAAGACGGAAAAAAATGTATTTATATTGGCCTTCTATCTCAGGGAAAACAACGTCATGTGCAACTATTACATGAGCTTCTGTTGGAGCGCCAGGTTCAATAGATTCTTTTGCAAGAGAACGGGTGGTTTTACAGCTTTGTAAAGTAAGCCCAATGAGAACAACAAAAAGAAGTAAGAGATGATTTGAGCGTATGTATTTAGACATTTATTTCCAGCTTTTTACCTGTCGGCTGATACTGGTAATAACGTACGCCGGCTGCATTCATTAATTTTTTAGAAGCCTCAACAGATGGAGTTCCGTCATATTTGTTTTCTGCAAAAACTACAGTTTTAATTCCGCTCTGGATAATAGCTTTTGCACATTCATTGCAAGGGAAAAGTGTTACATAGATTTTGCAGTTTTCGAGTGAGCCGCCGCGATAATTCAAAATTGCATTAAGCTCGCTGTGAGTAACATAGGCATATTTTGTTTCGAGGGTATCGCCTTCGCGTGCCCATGGGAAATCATCATCAGAACAGCCGCGTGGGAATCCGTTGTAGCCCATAGAAAGGATTTTGTTATCTTTATCTACTATGCAGGCGCCAACCTGTGAGTTTGGATCTTTTGAACGGAAGCTTGCAAGCTTTGCAACTCCCATAAAGTATTCATCCCATGAAATATAATCTGCACGTTTTTTAATTATCTGTCCCATGCTTTTCTCCTGACATTATATTATAAAATATTTTCGAATCTGTCATTATATATTGAAAATAAAACAGCCTGAGGGGCGTCATTAATCTTATAACCACTGAAAGAAAATTTTCGGCCTTCCTTGCGGGCTTCATTTGCAGCAAAGCTGATTGCTTCGTATGTTGCAAGGATAGGGCGATGATATTGTTTTGTTTTTGATTCAGTTTTAATGGCAATATCAATATCTTTTGAAAGTGAAATTTCTGTCATTCGGTCATTGTTGCCGCCTGTTCCAATTACAATATCTCCATAGTGAATACCAATTCCAATTTGAATCTGTGGCATTCCGCGCTGTGAGAATTCTTCGCGAAGCTCTATCATCTGTTCCTGCATTTCGATTGCACAGTTTAAGGCAGCTTCTGCGCTTTCCGGGAAAATAGCAATAATTCCATCTCCGAGATATTTTTCGATTACTCCATGGTATTTTCGAATAAGAGGAGCAACTCTACGCAGATAAGAATTAAGCATATCAAATACCTGAATAGGTACGAGCTTTTCTGAAGTAGAAGTGAAATTGCGGATATCAGCTGAAAGAACGGCAGCCTTTGAAATTTTATATTCACCAAGAGTAATTTCTGTAATGTCTTTTTTACACAAAAGCTCGAGGAATTCCTTTGGTACAAAACGGTAATAGGCTTTATTCGTTTCCTGCAGGTAATCATTCAGCTCGAAAACCTTCATGTAGTTTTTATTCTGAATATAGGCAAGCAGGACTATCTGTAGAAGTGCAAATTGGACAAAGGCCGGCATTAAAAGATGAATACCTTTCATAAAAGTTACATGGTGAATTGAGAGAATGTCGCAGGTAGCGCCCAATGCAACGATAGCAAGAGAAATGATTGAAATTGTAGAAATAAAATCACGTTCTTTAAAAATGCTGAGTATAAAGAGAAGGGCATCGAGTGCTATTACTACATACATATAAATCTGCATGGCCGGAACAAGCCTGTTTGCAAGTCGGATTGGAAGTATAAAATCGAGGATGAAAAATTCAAAGCCCGGGGTTGCAATAATGAAGGCCGGAATACGCTTAAAGATAAATTTATTTAAGGTATCAATATAAAGAGTCATAAAGCATGGAATAAAGAAAACAGATATGTATTCAATACGCAGCATTATGTTAAAAGGCAATTCAGGAAATAAGATTTTTAAAAGAGGAAAGTCTGAGGTTGCAAATCTTGAAAATACTGAAAGAATCAGCATGGATAAAAATAAAGAGGATTTGTCTTTTTTACGCAGAAAGTTTATAAGACAATAAATTGAAATCATTAAAAGTATTCCGCTGAAAACAGCATAGGTTGATAAGGTGCGGAAATAATAATTCTGATAATAATCAGCTTCATAAAGAGAAACTGTTCCGCGAAGACCACCCTTACGATAAAAATTATTGGAAACAAGAATTGTAAGGAGCACTGTTCCAGATTCATTTGTTGTGAATGTAGCTTTATCAAAAAACTGCTGTGTTTTAGTATATTCCCATTCTTCTGCAGGCTGGCCCGACTGGAAAATTAAAACATTATCTGCAAAAATTGAAAAAGCTGTATAGGCAAGCTTATAAACCGGGAATACATAAGTTGTATCAGGTTTAAGATTTGTAAGCTTAAGCCGGTAAGTTCCAGAGCCGTTTCCTTTTTTTGTAATATTTTTTATTTCATCTGAAAGATTATATTTATTCCAGTCGGAAGGTGCAGAAACAACTAAATCTGGTGAAGCTGATTTATCGTATGGAGGAATAAATCTTCCCCAGAAAAAATCCCAGTTAGTATGAATTTCTAAATTTGATTTTTCCAGGATTTCCGGATTTTCAATATGATAGGTTGAAATCTTTTCATTTTGTGCGTAGATATAATTAATAGAGAAACCAGTAAATAATAAAAAAGCAGAAAGAAGACGTTTTATATTTTTCATACCTGTGCCTCCTGAGTAGTTTTTGATTTACGGGTAACTTCATAAAGCTGAAGAGGCTTTTCTTTACCCTTTACAAACATTGCTTCAAGTTCGGTAAGATTAACCTGAACAGTTGATTCTTCTGAAAGCTTTTTATGAAGCACCTGTGAGACGATAATATTTTTTCCAAGCTTTTCGCACACAGATTCTATGCGTGCAGCTGTATTTACTGTATCTGAAATAACTGTATCGTCCAGACGGTTTTCTTCTCCAATGGTTCCAATAATCATTCTTCCGTAATGAATACCAATCCAGGAAGTAAGCTTATGAGAAGCAGGGCCTTGGGTTGTGTTGAGTTTATTTGTACAGTCATTGATTTCCAGAGCGGCGCGAACAGCATCAATTTCAGAATGAGGGAAAAGAGCCATAAAACCGCCGCTCAAAAATTTACTTACAAAGCCGTCATATTTTTTAATGACAGGAGATATCTGCTTAAGATATTCATTGAAAAGCATAAAGTGTTCTTCGAGCGAAAGATCTTTTCCCATGCCTTCGATTGAAAGCTTAGAGAACATAATTGTCATTTCAATATTTGAATAGTCGCCAAGCTTTGTTTTTATAACTGATTCTTTATTCAAGAGGCGGAGGAACTCCTTTGGTACAAAGCGAAGATAGGCATCATTGAGACGCTGCAAATCCTTAGTAGATTTTTCTGTATCCTTATAAATATCATTCTGAATTGCTGCAAGCATTAAAATCTGAATAATTGCAAAGGTAACGAGGAAGAAGGGGAAGAAAGAAATTGGCATGAGGTTTTTCTGTTTAGAATAAACAAGGTCAAATCCCATTCCAAGGCACAAGGTACAGTAGCTTAAGCTGTTGTAGAGTGCATATTTTTTATGCTTGATAAGATTTGAAATGCTGAAGATTACAATATAAATTGCCATAATAATCATTCCAATCTGAAGATGTGGCACGAGTCTGTTTGAATAATATGCAGGTAAAATCAGGGAGCTGATTCCTAAAATTAAATCAGCAATAATAATGAAATGACGGAAATGCTTTTCTTTAAACCATTTAAAAATAATTACACGATCTTTTGAAGGATAGATTTTAAAGAGCATCTGCAAAATTGAAATAGGGGCAATCCATAAAACCAGATATTCAATTTTGATTTTAACTTCGGAGGTAAGCTGAGAGAATACATAAGTAAATGAACAATATTCCGCTGTACCAATTCTAAGTGCAAATACAATAGATGAAATTCCTAGATAAAAATATTCCCAGCGTTTTTTATTTATAAAAAACTGAATTAAATTTAAGAGCCCGATAAAGAAAAGACAGCCAATTACGAAAGCATTAAAAAGAAGTGTGATGTTGTTTGTGCGCATAACACTTTTTGGTGTGCCCAGAAAAACAGAATCCCATAGGCCGCCCTTTCTGTAAAAGTAGTTTGAAATTAAAAAGAGGATTTCTACTTCGCCATTTTTATCTGGATAAAACTCGCAGTAAAGTGGTTTTGCCTGTGAATGAGAAGGATTATATGCGTTTGGTTTTTCGTGGAAATCTGGACGGGTCATGGCAAAGGCATCGCCGGTCTGGCCAGTCAGCTTTCTGTTAAGATAGAGTGCGCAGGAGGTTCCCGGAGATTCCTTTAAAAGCAATGCATATTTTTTTGTGGGATCAAGTCCGTTACAAACATATCTGTAACAGCCATAGGTTGAAGGAGAGCTTCCTCCAAAATGCTTAACCTCTGAATTCCAGTTGCCTGGTACAGTGGACATAAAATCTGAAGGGATGCCGGAATCGACTAAGGAGAAGGTTTGCTCAGGAGTTTTTTGAAGATAAAGCTCCCATTTTCCATCCAGACGTAAAAGCTTTGTTTCTTCTGCATTCAAAGAAAAAATATTTAAAAGAAAAATGAAAAAAACGAGGATACGCGAAAGGTACTTTTTTGTTAACAAGTTTCTTCTCCGATATTTAAACAAGTAATATTTAATTATATGCTACTTTTTAAAATATCGGAATAAAAAAGATATTGCTTAAAATTTGACAAATCCTGATTGTTTATGTACCCTTTAGAAAATGGAGGAAAAAAATGGAAGTTAAGTTTTTCTATTGTAAACATTGTGGAAAAATTATTGTTGTAGTAAAAGATTCAGGTGTACCAACAGTTTGCTGTGGTGAAGATATGGATGAGCTGATTCCTGGAACAACAGATGCAGCTGTTGAAAAACATGTACCTGTTGTAAATGTAGAAGGAAATAAGGTAACTGTAAGTGTTGGTTCTGTTACTCACCCAATGTTACCAGAGCATTACATTGAATGGATTGTACTTGTAACAGATAAAGGTATTCAGAAAAAGCTTCTTAAGCCTGGAGAAGAACCAAAAGCAGAGTTTGTATTGCTTGATGGTGAAAAGGTTGTAAGTGCCTTTGAATTCTGTAATTTGCACAGACTGTGGAAGTGCTAACGAACAGTAAATGAAATTGTGACTTCTTCGCTGCCGCAACGTACGCGGCAGGAATGTTCGCCACGATCTAGCGGAAGTGAAAAAATAAACGGCCGGTTGATTGTGGCGATTTTTTTTTCATCGTAAAAAATATCAAGTGTGTGTTCTTTGCCACCGGTTATTTCAAAAGGGATAGCCTGCCTGTTTGAATTGAATGAGCTTGAATAAAATAAAGAGCCCTGCTTTGGAGAAAGAATTGAAAGAGGGGAATCTGAATATTCAATAAAGGCTTTTTCCGGATGACTTCTAAGCCACTGCTGATATTCCGGTGGATAGATAGTTTTAACTTTTCCGTTTATATTCTGGTGCCAGGTACAAGCTTCGGGCTTTGTATCATTCTTGACATATTCATAAACTACGGCATTGCAATCAGGTCCGGCTTTCATACCTGAAAGAGAACAGATTCTTTCCTTGTGATAATTCTCCGGTTCTGGAAAAGCTTCTTCTGGAGTTGAGGCAGATTGAGGTGTTAACTGATCAAGAATATTTTTTGCAACCCATGCAGGAAGAGAAGCACCGGTTTTTCCCATTACAGTATTTCCAGAAAAGTTTCCCATCCATACACCAATGGTATATTTTTTTGTTGCTCCTAAAGCAACTATATTCTGGTATTGATTAGAAGTTCCGGTTTTAAAGATTGAAGGATAGTTTGTCTGGAAGGTTTGAGTATACCCAAAGCCCAGAGAGCGGGCTCCCTTATCTGAAAGTATTGATGTAATAATGCGTGCAGTATCGCTGGAATAAACCGAACGACCGTTAGTTAGTTTATTTGAGCTGATATAATTGAGCGGCATATAAAAACCGTCACGGACAAAAACACTAAAGGCGGGAACCAGTTCGTAGAGAGAAACCTCACCGGCACCAAGGGCAAGTCCAAGATCTGCTTTTAAGCCAGTGTCGTTTTGACGTAAAGAATCAAAACCAAGCTCGTAAAGCTTTTCAAGATAAGTTTTGACACCAAGATTATTGAGCACTGAAACTGCCGGAATGTTAAGACTCGAAGCCAGGGCTATACGGGTACGGATAGGTCCGTTAAAACGGTTATTAAAGTTTTCCGGAATATAAAGCTTTTCATTTCCAAATTCAGAAGTTACATCAGCCAGAACAGTTGAAGGTTGAATTAAATCCTTTTCAATTGCAAGTGCATATAGAAAAGGCTTCATAGAACTGCCTGGCTGATTTTTTACAAGAACACCGTCAATCTGTCCGGAGTTTTGTTCATCAAAAAAATCTCCGTTTCCAAGCCAGGAGATAACAGAACCTGTTTCGTTATCAATTAATAAAAGTGCTCCATTCGTTATACGTGAGCTCTGGGCCTGGGAGAGAGCATCCAGAAGAAAGTTCTGGGCCATTGCAGAAACTTCCAGATCTAGAGTTGTATGGAGCTCGTATGGGAGATTTGTGCCGGATTTGTGTGGCTGTGCTGTCAGGTAATTTACAAAATGAGGAAGCTGCAAAGGATATGTATAATATTTTGCATTAGCCGGAACAATGTAATTTGGACTTCTTGGAATTGTTGAAAGAGGAATCAGCTGATTATTAGTAAGCTGGTTTAATTCACAGCTGAAATATGTTCTTGCTGCAGAGGTTATTCCATAAGAATTTGAACCAAAGTAAATTGAATTAAGGTAAAGCTCAAGAATCTTTTTTTTACTTAGCTTTGCTTCTATGCGATAGGCATTGAAAATGTCTTTAAGCTTTCGGCGTAGTGTAAGAGAATTATCTTGGTTTGCAAGCTTTGCCAGCTGCATTGTTATAGTGGAACCACCGCTGACAATTCTTTCTGCCTGTTTATTTTGAACGGCAGCTCTTAAAATGGCAAGCCAGTCTACACCGTGGTGAAAATAAAAACGTTTGTCTTCCTGCTGAATAAAAGTTTTTTGAACCTGCTTTGGAATTTTCTTTATGGGTGTAAACTCTCGTCGTCCGCCGCCCTCAATCGCCGTAACCTGAACCAGCTCGCCGCGGCGGTCGTAAATCCTGCAGCTATACTCCTGCGCACAAAACTCCGCCAGCTCAGGAAAAGGAACGAGGCGCAGTACCACAGGAGGTACAAGGAGAACGCATAAAATTATTAAAGCAAACTTAAGGAAACGTTTCCTCATTTTACTCAATTACAAACAGATAACCGTCGCTGCGGCCGAACACTTCCGGCTCATACATACATTCACCCTGTACTGGAGGTGTAGGGTAAATACCGCGTCGTGCAGCACAGAAGGTAAAATCAACAGTATATCTACCGGTGTGAAGTTCATTCCAGAAGAACTGCACTTCGTTGTCTGTAACGTTCTTATGGCTTAATCCATTCAAGGAATCTACAATCTCAGCACCAGAAGGAATAGGTGTGCGGAGTGCTACATATTCGCGGGTTTTATTTGTCTGTAAAATAATTTTTGCCTTATACATTTTTCCGCTCTTTAATGTAACGTCACAGGTATCCTTGGTAACATTAATTAACTCACCGGTTTCGAAGTCTGTAATTTCGTAAGTGATATTCAAACCTTCATCGCGGGCAGCCTGAGCTTCATCTGGGAGAGCATACTTCATTTCTACAGTGTAGAACAAATATCCGTTGCCTTCTTTTTCGAAAACAAGTGGAATCGATTTGTCGCGTGCAAGAGAAGAAACAAATTCATCTTCGAAAGGAAGTGTAAGTGTTTTTGGTTTTGCAGCTACACCTTTAAAATCTTCTTTCATAAGCTGACGACCGTTTAGCGAAGCACTTGCAGTGTAATCGGTTGCATCAAGATTTCTCTTTTGTATGTAAGTGTAAATGGCTTCGAGTACAGAAGAGGTTGTTATTGTATTTCTCCAGTAACCGTGAGACTGCTTTTTTAGCAGAGTGTAAATCAGTCTGTCTACCATTCCGTCATCAGGATTTACAGTTGCAAAGGCATTAAGAATTGCAGAATACTGCACTGTTTCATTCTGGTACCAGAACCAGTATCCGCTTCTGGATTTTTTAGAAAGAGTAACACCACGCTGATCTGGCTGCAAGTATGGGCGGATTTTTTCGTTAATCAATTTTGCCTTTTCTAAATCTGCAGATTTGCCAGTGTTAGAATATGCTAACGAAAGATATGCTGCAGCATCCAGTGTAATGGAATCGGCTTTTGAATACAGTTCATTGCGAACAGAATCAAGAGAACTATCCTTTAACAGGCTGAATACATAGCAGGCAAAGGCTTTGTCGTAATCATAATAGTTTGATTCTGCGTAACAGTTTTTATAATCTTTTACTGCTGCTGCAACATATTTCTTGAGTGCACTAACATCAATAGGAATATCTTCTGGAGTATAACCGCGCTTCATTGCAAGAGCATAAATGTAAAGAATGCGGAGGCTTACAAAATCAGAAGAATAATTTGAATCTGGCCAGTAGCCAAAGCCACCATCCTTATGCTGATAGTCCTTCCACTTTTTTGTCCAGCCTGTTACACAGTCTTTAATATCAGCAATCTTAGAGTTCATACCAAAAACATCAATATAGTCTACAAAACTAACTAACGGTAGTATGCGTGAACTCTGCTGCTCAAGACAGCCGTATGGATAATCAAAAAGATAATTTACAGAACTGCCAAGAACACCAAGACGTGTTGCATCCAGAGTAAACTTAAGGTCTCCACGGCCTTCTTTTGCATACCCAGGAATTATAAGAGCTTCTTTTTCTGTAGCACTTCCTTCATCAGAAATTGTTCCTGTCATTGTTACGGTTTCGTATACAAAGGTCTTTTCAATCCTGATTGGAGAAATAAGCTTTTCATTTACAGCACTGGATTTAATTGTGTATACAAGATTAACCGTACCTTCCTGAGAAGCGGCAACATCGAAATAAACTACAGAAGATAAGCCTGAACCAACTGTAACTGTATGTGAGCTTGGACCGTCTACAAAGCCTTTACCTGGAATGGTCTTTCTTCCTTCGAGCTTGTCCTGCTCTGTATCTGTAGTTGGAGAAAGAACCTCGAGACTTACAGTTACTTTTTCGCTGTCTTTTCCAAGGTTAGTAATTAACACACCACATTCGGCAGTGTCGCGTTCACGAAGTCTACGAGGCTGTACCTGCTGAATATTAATAGGGTTCTGAACCTTTACTTCTTCTTCCTGAATTGCGAACAAATCATTTTTTACTCCAAGAACAGTAATGCGGTAGGTTGTGAGACTATCCGGCATTTTAAAGCTAACTGAAGCTTCGCCATTTTTGTCTGTTACAATTACAGGTTCAAAGAAGGCTGTTGCACGGAAATCTTTTCTGACAGTTTCTCCTTCAGCTCCGGCTGCTCCTGCTTCATTAAGCATAGCCATTTCTTTAGCAAGCTCATCTCCACCACGAAGATTTTTTACACTGTAAGTAACAGGATCCATAAGGAGGGCACGGGAATCTCCGCCGTAAGCTCTCAGAGGGAAGTTGTTGCGGTTATAGAAAAACTCAATAGGATTTGGAACATGATAGCTGATAAGATCCAGAACTCCACGATCTACTGCGAGGGCTGTAAGCTCGGCTCCGGCATAAGGCTTTCCACCCTTTGTTGTTTTAATTTTAATTGTTGCAGTTTCTCCAGGCTTGTAGCTTGGTTTGTCACATTCAATTGCTACTGAGAAAGAACGAACGTAAGGATTAACTAACAAAGGTGTAACTCCATAGTAATCCTTTGGTTTATCGAGGTCAGGCTCTCCATAATTATGAGTTGGTTTGCCATAACGTTCTGAATAGCTTGAAACAGAAACGTAAACTACAGGAACGTAATTTCCTGCAACTGGAATATCAAGAACTTCAGCACCATTTTCAAAATGACGGAGCTCTTCTGTAAAGATTCCTTCGCGTTCAACAGTAATAAGATAGTCGCCTGCAGGAAGAGGACTTTCCAGAAGAACATGTGCGGTTTCACCAGGATTATACTGTGCTTTGTCTGGAGTGAGCTTAAGGGAATTTGAATTATACTGATCGAACCAGCTTGAACCGCTTCCAGTTACGTAGAATTCAATCTGGCTTATAACCTTTCCGTCACGGTTATCTTTTCCAGTTACTGTAAGTGTATACCAGCCGGCAATTTCTGGTTTAAGAGTAATAGTACTGCTGGCCTGTGGCTTGATGGTGCCAGTGGCATCTTCAACCTCTGAACGTTCATAGCGTGTGTAGATTGTGTCATCTACACTCTGCTCATGAACCATTGTCCATACCTCATGAGTAAGCTTATATTCAATTTCAGAAACCTTTTGTGAAACCTCACTATTCTGCATTAGGCTTCCATCTGTATTTACAAGAATATATGGAAATTCGAGTCTGTCTCCGGATTTTGCAAAGCCACGTAAATTCTTTGCTTTTGCAAGACCAATATAAAATTGTGCCGGATTTACCCAGATGTCATTTTGAGCAACTATACGCTGATTTGAAATATCTGTAACTGCAGTTTCAACATGGTAAATGTATGGAGCGCCATCTGTAATCTGTTCAGACTTACAGGAAAGAGCAGCAGTTCCATCTACTCCAAGAGAGCCGGTGTCATCTGAATAATAATTTCTAGAAGGGTAGAGTCCATTATTAAAGGTATAGCCCTTTGCTGCAGGCTCCGAGGTTTCAAAGGTTGTCGGCTGCTTATACCAGGAAACGTCATAGTTAGCACCACCTAACGAACCGCCTGCAACATAACTTGCCGAAAAACGTGCTGTAAGCTTTTCTCCTCCAAAT
>JAEEGK010021327.1_pt1 | contig 13690 bp, 11 predicted proteins | sample 8958771 | NCBI WGS metagenome assembly JAEEGK01 (sample SAMN16246547, study PRJNA631951) | gut metagenome | biome: gut microbiome; feature: rumen; material: SC-attached | host: Bos | place: Iran: Karaj | collected 2018-10 | reverse complement strand
AGGCGGCCATTGCTTATAACAAAGCGGTTGATGTTTTAAAGGCAGCGGGCTCGGACCGTGCGTATGAAAAAAACTACCTGGATGATGTTTCGCCTGCGAAGTACATTGTCCTGTACAATAACATAAAGATCCGGGAGGGAGCGTTGTTGGACAGCTTTGCATCCGGCAGAAAAAAGGTTTTTGATAACCCAACTCTTGTATGATAAACTACAAGTGTGTGGTGTATGGATAGTGTTTGAAAAGAGGTTTTGATATGACGGTTGACGAGATTAAAAATAGGATAATAGGTTTCGTTCCCAAATATTCTATCAAAAAAATCATCTTATTTGGGTCGAGAGCAGAGGGCACAAATGATGAAAACAGTGATGTTGATCTAATTATGGAGTTCTCTGTTCCGGTTTCATTAATTACTCTGTCGATGATCAAAATTGAGTTTGAAGCCGCTTTAGGGCTTGACGTGGACGTGATTCACGGTCCTTTAACAGAAGGGGATATGATAGAAGTTAATAAGGAGATAGTTCTTTATGCAGCGTAGAGATTATATTGCCATAAACAAGATTGTTGATGAGATGAACATGGGAATAAAGTTGTTGGGTGACTCTTGTCTTGTTATGGGTTGCGTGTTAGAATACCCACTTGAAAAGAAGACGTTAAAACTCTGAAGATATAAGGAGCTGATACAATGCAGGAACTAATATATCATTCGACACGTGACACATCACTCACCGCTACGGCATCCGAGGCGATCCTCCGCGGCATCGCGCCCGACGGCGGACTCTACGTCCCGAGCAGGATCCCGGCCCTCAAGAAATCCTTCGACGAACTCTCGATGATGAGCTACCCCGAGGTTGCTTACGAAGTTCTCAGGCTTTTCCTCACCGACTTTACGGATGACGAGGTCCGCACAGCGGTTAATTCGGCATACAACTCTGACAATTTCGACCGTGAGGACATCACCTGCCTCATGAAGGCGAATGGAACCTACTACCTTGAGCTCTTCCACGGCAGGACGATCGCTTTCAAGGACATGGCGCTTTCGATCCTTCCTCACCTCATGAGCATCAGTGCAAAGAAGAACAACCTCAAGGAGAAGATCGTCATCCTCACCGCCACCTCAGGCGACACGGGCAAGGCTGCTCTCGAGGGCTTTGCGAACGTGCCCGGCACGGGGATCGTTGTTTTCTACCCCAAAGATGGCGTCAGCTCCTTCCAGGAGAGGCAGATGGTCACCCAGGAGGGCGACAACACTCACGTTATCGGCATCCGCGGCAACTTTGACGACGCTCAGCGCGAGGTCAAGAAGATCTTTACCGACGATGCATTCGCAGCTAAGATGAAGGAAGCCGGCTACGTGTTCTCTTCGGCGAACTCCATAAACATCGGCCGTCTCATCCCTCAGATCGCATATTACGTTTATGCTTATACAAGGCTCATGGAAGACGAGATCACATTCGTCGTTCCCACCGGTAACTTCGGAAACATCCTCGCCGCATATTACGCATGCCGCATGGGCGTTCCGGTTTCGAAGCTGATCTGCGCATCGAATGACAATAAGGTCCTCTTCGATTTCTTTGAGACCGGCGTTTATGACCGCAACCGTGACTTCATCCTCACAAGCTCACCTTCGATGGACATCCTGATCTCGAGCAACCTCGAGCGCCTCATATTCGAGCTTGCGGGCGATGAGACCGGCGAACTCATGAAGAGTCTTGCGACCACAGGCCGCTACGAAGTCAAGAACTTCAAGGCCGGCGATACCGACACGAACCCGGCAAACCTCTTCAGAGGCGAGTTCGCGACAGGCGAGGAGATGGCAGAGGAGATCCGTCACGTATATAAGGACTGCGGCTACGTCCTCGATCCTCACACAGCTGTGGCTTCGGCTTCTTATAGGAAGTATCTTGCGGACACCCGCGACCTCACTCCTACAGTGATCGCTTCGACAGCCAGCCCTTACAAGTTCTCGGCAAGCGTCCTTAAGGCGATCGAAGGCGACGCCTTCAAGCCCGGCACAGACAAGGAACTCATCGAGCGTCTCAATAAGCTGAGCGGAGTCGAGATCCCGGCAGCGGTTGAGCGTGCTTTAAACGGCACCGTCCGCCACAACACAGTCTGCGACCCCGACAAGATGAAGGACGAGATCGCGAAGATCTTTTTGGGATAAATTAAATAAGAATTACATTGGGACCTGCGTCTTGCAGGTCCTTTTCTAATGGCTTGGAGTAAAAAAGTCCGAAAGTGACAACCCCCTGACATAAACTTGACATAAAGGAAGGTCATAATCCGCTCAGGTTGACCGCTCGAAAGGCTAGGGGGAGCACTGCTAAGTGTCACATCCTAAAAACCGGCAGTGCACCGGTAAAGTCCGAAGAGGGGGCTCCGACAGTTTAATGTTTCATAACGTCGTGAAAGATTGGTATTGTTTAGCAAAGGTATTGACCTTTACTTTTGATACTGATATAATCAAGGCGTTGTGGAATGACCGCGTGTGTATGCGACATGCGGGAATCAAACCATCTTAAATTCTTAAGGAGGAAGAAACATGAGAAAGTTTTTCAAGAGCCTTGCCGTTCTTTTAGCTCTTACTCTCATCGTAGGTGTTATCCCTGCAGCTGCAGCTGATGGCCTTTCGATGCAGAAAGAGAAGATTCTTTATCTTGGCGGCTCACAGGGCACAAAGGAAGACGGAACACAGTGCAAAACCGGCGCTAAGAAGTTAGTTGCTAAAATGATCAAAGGTTTTGACAAAGACACAATGAACGTTGTTCTTGATAGTGCTGATGACAGCATTGTTAAGGCAAGCAACAAGACTGGCAAGATCACTGCCAAGAGTCTTGGTACTACAACAGTCAACGTAAAAGTATTCAACGCTGATGAAGAGCAGATCTTCCAGTGGGACCTTAAAGTAAAGGTTAAGAAGAATGCGGCTGACGTTACAGTTACCGGAATCGCTGATGGCGACAAGTTCAGCGTTGGTCAGGAAATCCCTGTAACACTTCCTCGTAAGCTCGACGGTAACGTTGATACAGACGAGAGAGATTTTAATGTTGCAGAGGCAGACAAAGACAAGGTTGAGCTTAAGCCTGGTGAGAAGGCCAGAACATGGACCGTTAAGTTCCTTAAGGCTGGTGAAGTTACATTTACAGCCAAGGCTTTCCAGAGCGCAAAGTATCCTATGCCTACACAGAGCAAGACTATCAAGGTTACAGTTGGCAATCCTGTTCCTTCAGATGCAAAGATTATTGCTTCTAACGCATATCAGCTTACTTTTGATGAGGACGTTGAAGCGTTTGGTCTCTTCTCAAAGACATCTGACATCAAGGTTGATGCTTTGTACTACATGGTGGAGAACACAAAGGTTAGCTTCTCCGCAGTAAAGGCTATCAAGGCCACAGGCAATACTGTAAAGGTTACTGTGTTTGATTGCTTCGAGGCTGGAAGAGATTATTTTGTAACTGTCAACGAGTGTGAACCTATCAAGATGAACGTTACAAATACTTCAAAAAAGGATGTTGACCGCATCGTATTTGTTACAAAGGAAGTAGAAGTTAATACACCTACAGATGTTGAGGTTGCTCTCTTTAATAAGGACAACATTGATATCACTGCAGCTGTTACACTTGAGGACGTTTCGATTTCTTGCGATCAGCTTAAGGCTCTTGCAAACGGAAGAACTGTTCAGATGTACAATGTTGGTGATGTAGTAGCATTTACAGCTAAGTATTCATACTATGATGCAAATGACAACTACAAGGAGTATAAGGCAGAGGCTACTGCAAACATTACTTGTGTTGCTCCCGCATCCGATATCAAGACTGGAATTGAGTACTCAACAAACGGTAACCTTAACAATGTGAAGCATTACATTACATTAGGTGATCCTTATAACACAAAGTTTATAGCAAAGCTTAAGTATAAGAACAAGAATACTTCTAAAGAAATAATTGTTGGACAGGCTACAGCTAATCAGTATAACAACCATACTCTTAAAGCGTGGATTGCTGATGAGTCTATCGCCATCATCTCTTACCTTAATACTACAACCGGCGAGTATGATATCGTTGGTAACAAGGTTGGAAATACTAATGTATTCATCGGTTACACCGATAACAACAAGGATTTTGTAGTAGATGTTTGCCCTATCGAAGTAAGAGCAAAGCGTCATGCAGATACTCTTCAGGTTGCTGCTGGCTCAATGTACAACCTTGATGCAGGTAAAATTGAAGTTGTTGCCAAGGTATTTGACCAGAATGGCGATCCTTTTGACGTAGCAGGTGTACCTGTAGTAGAGCAGACAACAGCATCCAAAAAGACAAGCCTTCTTGATGCCGTTTATGTTAAAAAAGGAACAGATCCTGGTGTATACCATTTTGAATTAGACGGAACAACTGGACATCGTATAATTCCTGATACTTATACGGATAATTCAGGCATTCATACTTATACTAGTGGCACGATGCAGTTTACAACCAAAGTAAACGATTCTGATTCGACAGCTGCTGTTATTACTACAAACTTCTCATGGAAGTCCGCAGGAACAACCATTAAGGCTTATAGTTTCGAGAATACAGGTGCCGGAACATTAGATACTGCAATTAAGTCTACCACTGATGTAGCAGCAGCAACCATTACACTTACAGGAACTACAGATGGTGGTTACTATGCTGGCCCTGGTGTGTTAACTACAAATGGTTACTATAATACAAAGATTGGTGCTACTGTAACTGGTCTTATTAAAGCAGATAACGAAATCCCTTCAGCCGGTGCGGTTTCTGGAGCAGGGTTCTCTTATGTAATTGATATTAAGCATAATGGAACCAGAGTTGTCGATAACACAGGAGCTTTCAAGACCAACTACGCAGATTTCTTTACACCAGATTTTGCTAATGGTAAGATTATTCTTAAAAATCTTGCTATTCCCGGTGCCCCTGGTACAGCAGTAAAGAAGCTTCCTAAGGGTACATACACATTTACATTATACCTTATGAAGGATAACACAATTACAAAGGTTGCGCCTATTAATGTAACTGTAAATGATAATCAGACCAACCCTACATATACTCAGCAGTATCAGAATATCAACGATCCTAATGCAGGTTCTGTTGACAAGTGCTTCAAGTTCTCATTCGATAACCAGACTCCTGTTCCTACAGCAGGTGATTATCATTGCAACGAATCCGGAAGTTATGGTAACGGAACATACGTTAAGGATGTTGATATCACTGTAAGTGCTTCACTCAAGGAGAATGGAGTAACCAAGGCTGGTATTTACACATTTGCTAATTTCGCAATTGGCAAACTTCTTAGCAAGTAATTGTAAGCTGATCAGTAAAGCAACAGATTATGATTAGTATCAAGAGGAGCCCTCGCTTTACGAGGGCTCTTCTTACAATTATACTTGAAAAATATGACGAAGGAGAACCCCCAGAAAACTCTGGGGGTTCTCCTTTGTTATCAGTCAAAAGAAGAAGGACCCATATGGGTCCTCCTTCTATAAAGGTCTGAATTAAGAGCACGAATTATTTTGTAACTCCGATATAAACACTTCTGTTGATGAGCGTTTCACCGATTACTCTTCCATCAGGATCAAGAGTATATGCATAAAGGAAAGTAATCATGTTTTCATTCTCTACATAAGAAACTGCAATAGGAATGTTCTGTATAGCAGAGAACAACTTATTTGTCTCATCCTTTTCCCATTTCCAACCATTGTTATTCCAGTACTTGTAGGTAGTAAACTTAAATGCCTCATCAATTACATCACCGACGAGTGTGTTCTCTGAATAAGCATTATTCCAATTAAACTCAACAAAGTGGGTATTGGAAGTATACCTGAATGATGCTGAACAAAGGATGGCAAGATTATTTGCTTTATTAACCTTGTACGCCTTAGCAATATAGTTCCCATTTGGAATAAAGCTAATGGCCGATCCTGAAGCTGCATCATATTTAGCAACTTTCTCAATGTTAGCAAAACGAGGATCTGCACTAGCTAAAGCATTGGGCACAACCTTTGCCGCACTTGATATCTTTGTAAGTCCACCGCCAAGAACCGTAGCTGTGTCATTAAGTTTAACAAACTTGCCTGAAGCATCGAGTATACCAAAGTTTGATGTGCCTGTGCTATTGAAGATATCAAGGTATACCTTATCTGAACCACCCTCTACATTTGCTTTGGTATCAAGGTAATAACCACATACTTTGTATCCGGAGGAATCCTTTCCATAGACGTGATACTCTCCGTTCTTGCTCTCGACTACCTGGCTGGTTATTGTAGAATCAGTAGTGTTCTTAACAGAAAAACTAAATGTCTTAACAATTGTTTTTCCTGTTATGAGGTCTTCGGCAGTAACCTTAAAGCTTACGTTGTGAACTGCATTATCATTAGATGTTGCAGTAAACGAAGGTGTGATTTCGCCACCTACATTGAATTCTACCTTATCGCCCTTTTCGATGTTAACATTATTCATCTCGACGGAACCCTTGCCGTTGCCGGCTTTAAAGTCGAGCATATCAGTAGATTTTTCAATGATTAACTTGACACTGTCGTACTTGTTTCCGAACTGGTCAAGAGCTTTAATCTTAAACTTTTGAGGATCGCCGGGTATATCATAATACAACGCGGGATCATAGTATTTGGTTGCATTCAAAAGAACTGAATATGAATACTTTCCGTCACAATTGTCAAGTGAAACCGTAAGATCCGCAAGAGTCTTCTTATCAAATACTCGTACAGGAATAGGATTGATACCATCTTTTTCAATATCAGCATCAATTAACATATCCTTGTAATATACATAAACACCTACGATTTCATTGGCTTGTTTCGGCGCATATGTATCACCCGTTGTTTCATCAACAACAAGTTTATCAGCATTTGATGTAACGAGTCTTACTGCATCTTCGCCGGTGTAAATGAAATCGGTTGCATTTCCTTTAGTTCCATTACCGTCAAAGTCATCTCCGTATACGCCGTCACCGTCAAGATCTACAGCAATTCGAACATAAAGAGTCTTAGTTCCCTCGTCCACACTGATAGATGCTTCGCGCTTTTTGTCGATAGTCGTGGGATCATTGGGTACTGCAGCATTAAGATAATAGTAATCTACGCAATACTTTCTAGTATCCTTAGCTAAAACAGTAAAGTCATTGGGAACCACAACTGAATCATTGTTAGCTGCACCATACCACGTAAACTTCGCCTTTATAGGTGCCGACGCATTATCCTGGAAGAAATCAACCTGATCACCAGAAACAGAATACTTATCATATTCATTCTTGGTTGCTGCATCAGTATACTCAACAATACCAGAAGGACTAACTTTTGCTGTAATATCTACACCTTCTACAGTCGAAATCTTATAGGATAGTTTGGCTGTTCCACCCTTCTCTTCCATATTAGGAACATAGCTATAAGTGTTAGTCATGCTATAAGGAATCCACTTAACTGCCTTAAACTCGACAGGAGCATGGTCTCCATAAGTTACACGATAAACAGTATCTTCCAAAAGATCAGAGAACATCTTTACACTTACAACATTTACTTTCTGATCAGCTTTTGCAATGAAGGTTGATATTTCCTCATTGTCTTTACCAACCTGCTTAACTTCGATCATTTCTGAAGCCTGCGTAACTCTAGCTGCACCTTCTGTAAGAGTTCTGTTTGTGTCATCTGCAGCTTTTTTTGCGATGTCAGCGTTAGAGAAGGTAACCGTAAATACATTGTAAGCAGTCTGTTTAACTTCGTAATCAGGAGATGTAACCTTTATCGAGAAAGACTTTTCCTGGGTAGCGCCGGGATAGTTCTTGCTCTGGTATGACTTTGCGGTAAGTTTAAATTCACCGGTCTTGTCAAAGGTTACTGTGTACTTACGCGTACCGCTCTCGACAATCTTGACGCTCTCATTGTCACAAGTAAGACTTCTCTTATCTGTGTCAACTTTTTTGCCGTCAACGTAAGCGGGCATAGAAATTTCGAGCTTGTTGTCAATAGTGTACTCGCCGCCATCCTTAATGCCATTAACAGTAAGCTCTGTGGCGTTCTTCTTTACGGTAACTGTGAGGTCTTGTGACCAGAACTTTTCACCGTTTTTGTTTACTACAACAGTGACTGTTGTAGTACCAATGCAAGAAGAAAAATGATGCAAAAAACAACTCAAAGCAGATCCAAGCTGAAATATAAAAGGGACAAAAAACGGAAAAAGAAAAGGCCTGCGTTTCCTATTAAACAGGACACAAGCCTTTGGATATTAGATGATATACGTTTGATGAATCAGCTTCGTAAGCCCGTAGCAAGGAGTTCGCTTGCAAGTTTGTTGAACTCTTCCTCAGTCACTCCGGCCCTTTTGGCGGCTTCATCACGTGTGATCAACCCGTCTGCAACCATCTTAGAATAAGCCTCAATCAGACCTTGGAGGCGTCCCTTTTCCATGCCTTCGTCTATGGCATCCCAGTAAAATGCATTATTCGTCATATACTCGATCCTCCACATTTTGTGTTCGATGGCCTCGGTGACACACTCTCTGATTTCATCTGTAAGGTCATCAACTGCTTCGTTGGTTTCGATATAATGAAATAGATTCTTTAATCCCTCTGATATTCCGGGTGCGGTGCTTGAAGCATTTACGAAGACCTTTACGGTCTCATCGTTCAGAAACACTTCCTTGTCCTGAATGCAGATATTTTCAAAAGTATAAACCGGAAACCCTTTCTCGAAGGGATCAGTCAAACAAAAGAAGATAACAAAGCTCTTATTAAGTTTGTTGTAATGAGCCCCTTTCTCGATAAGGTCAAGGTCGATCATACCTTGATAGTACCTGCTTCTTTTGGGCAATTCCTTAGTATCGACCTTCTGCATCTCGATGTCGTAGATGGTGTTGTTCTCGTCTTCAACATATGCGTCCAAACGAACGCCTTTGCCATCATAGGTTATCTCGATACCCTTTTGATTTACAGGAACTCCTACTTGCCTGATCTTAATCTCTAAAACCAATTCGAGAAGTCTCCTACAGAGCTCCGGTTTTGTCGACATAATCTTACAAAACATAAAGTTGTCCGCGAAAGTAAGATCTTCATACGCCTTTTTCATCTGTTACCTGCCTTTCTGCCGCACACGCGGCCTAACAACGACAGAAAGACTTACACTCTCATGGGAAGCCTCCCTGCCAAATGATGTGGATCATGCAGGGGAACACCCCTTTGAAATGAACCGAACAAACATAGATGATATAGATATTGCCATAGAGATTAACTCTATGGTTGCATTATAACACGGTTGGTTCATGATTGAAAGAGAAAATACAAAAAAGGTGGAATTTACTATTTGGTTTCGGAAAAGAACGCTTCAGCAGCCTTTTTAAGATAGTATTTTCCATTTGCTATAGACTCGTCGACAGGAATACCCTTTCCGATCTCTACAACCATAACACCTGCATTTTTGAGTTCGGAAGGGTCTGCTTTACAGGTTCCGCAGAAAGAAACCACGGGGATGCCGTGGGAGCGTTTTAAGATTCCGCTCAGGACTTTTCCCATGAGGCTCTGGTCATCAAGACAGCCTTCGCCTGTAATGATCAGGTCGAAGCCATAAGCGTTTATATCCCCGGCGTCGTCGGAAAGACTTCGAACGGGTATGGTTTTTAAGCCGTTTAAATCAAGTATAGTATCTATACCGCTCTTCATCGTTGCTTTCAGGAATGCAGCGCATCCATAGCCTGTTCCGCCGGCGGCACCGGCGCCTTTAAGAGAGTCGTGATCTTTTCCTGTAACATGAGCGATCAAAGGAGCGACATTCTTTAGACCATTATCAAGGAGGATAACATCCTCGGGGGATGCACCTTTTTGAGGTCCGTACACAAAGGCTGCTCCGTTCGGTCCGAAGAGCGGATTCTCAACATCACAGATAACAGTGAAATCACTTTCGGAGATTCTTGCATCGAGGTTTGATACATCTATCCTGTCTACTGAAGTCAAAGAACTGCCTGAAGGAACAAAGCTTGTTCCTTGCTTATCATAGAATCGTACTCCGAGAGCGGCAGCCATCCCGAGTCCACAGTCTGTCGAAGCACTTCCTCCGAGGCAAAGGATAAAGCTTCTGATACCCTGATCCAGGGCATCAAGGATGAGTTCACCAAATCCGTACGTGTTGGCAGTAAGGGGGTGAAGCTCGTTCTGCCTGGTTATACCGGTGCTTTCGGCAATCTCGATAACTGCCGTTCTGTCGTTTGTGATCCCATATCTTGCTTCAAGAGGTGTTCCGGCGGGTCCGCAGACGCTCACACTGCGAAAGGCACCTCCCTTGGCGCGAAGAATGCACTCGGCTGAGCCTTCGCCCCCATCAGCTAAAGGCAGGCGTACCACGGTAGCGCCTGCCTTTTCAGCTTCGTTAGCCAGAATGTCCGTTGCTTCGACAGCTGTCATGGAGCCCTTGAAGCTGTCGGGCATGATTAGGATTCTTTTACTCATATCATTCTTTTGAAAACATGTCCTTGCCTACTCCGCAAAGAGGGCAAACCCAATCATCCGGGATATCTTCGAATGCTGTTCCGGGAGCGATACCGCTTTCGGGATCTCCCTGCTCGGGATCATAAACATAACCGCATGCGTCACAAACGTACTTGTCCATAAAAGCCTCCTTTTCGATGATGTGCCTGACCTTCGGCACCTGATATGAGTATTATACCATAAAGAAGGCACAGATAAAGACTGTATCTGCGAGCAGGACTAATGTTTATGATTCGAAAGCTTCGCAATATCACAAAAGGGATACGAATATTTCAGTACACAAATCTTGACTATACCGCTTGTTTATGTTATAATCTGAACAATGTTTGACATACAAAGCAATCAAACAATCAAATGATCAAATAATACAAAAATAAAAGAAAAGGGGATCTAGGTTATGAAGGTAAGACGATTCAGTATTTCCGCTATGTTACTTGTGATCATTATCGTAGTACTTGTTATTTCTTCCGTTACACTCAGTCTTTTCTCGATCAACCATTCGAACAAGTCCATGACTGAAGCTGTTCAGCAAAGAATGCTTGATGTTGCGAACTGTGCTGCCGCAAGTGTAGACGGTGACGCTCTTGAGAAGCTTACCGCTGATGACACTGAGTCTCCCGAATACCGGAAGGCGTACAACGCTCTGGCAGTGTTCAGGGACAGTGTTTCGCTTGAGTATGTCTATGGTATCAGAGATGAAGGCAATAACAAGTTCACTTTCACGGTAGATCCCACGATCGATGATCCTGCTGAATTCGGTGATGAGGTTGCCACTACCGACGCTCTGATCGGAGCAAGCAAGGGTACACCCGGTGTCGATGATGAGCCTTATGCAGATGAATGGGGCCTTCATTACAGTGCATACAGCCCTGTATTCAACTCTGCAGGCAAGGTTGCCGGAATCATCGGTGTCGATTTCGATGCTTCTTGGTATGATGAGAAGATCTCGTCACACACAAGGATCGTCATCATTGTTTCGCTCTGTATGCTTGTCCTCGGTGTTATTATCGTGCTCTTCGTTTCAATCAACATCAGGAAACGTTTCAAGATATTAAATAAGATGCTTGTCAGCCTTGCGGACGGATCCGGCGATCTGACCAGAAAGCTTGAGATCCGCTCCGGTGACGAGTTCGAGGTTCTTGCAGACAGCATGAACAAATTCATAGTACAGATGCGTGCGATCGTCGGTGGTGTTAAGGATAATGTGGTTGAGTTCACATCGGCGTCAGACGACCTCACAGACGCAGCTGAAAAAGCGTCCGGAACAATGGACAACCTTTCGATCGCCATCGCTGAAGTTGCTAAGGGTGCTTCGGTTCAGGCAGAAGACGTTGCAACATCATCCGAGGACGTTAAGGATATCGTAAACAAGCTCTCCGAGATGACTCAGTCCGCGCAGAATGCCGAGAAGTGCGCGGACGACATGAGCAAGAGCTCGTCCGAGGTTGCCGGCAACTTCGACGGACTTATCGCAGCCATCAAGGATTCCATGGAACAGCTCATGCAGGTTACCAAGGAGATCGAGTCGGTCGGAACATCCGTTGATTCGGTTATCGAGGCAGCCAACATCATCGACTCCATCGCAAACCAGACGAACCTCCTCGCACTCAACGCTTCCATCGAGGCAGCCAGAGCCGGTGAAGCAGGACGCGGATTCGCAGTTGTTGCCGAGGAGATCGGAAACCTCGCTGCACAGTCCAACTCCTCAGCTTCGTCCATCAAGAACATCATGTCAGAGCTTAAGGGCCAGACCTCCGAAGCCATCAAGATGGTTAGCAGGCTGAATGTCGTAATGCACGAGCAGGAAAAGACAAGTACCGTTTCGAGGGAATCGCTCGCTTCGCTCTTTGAGGTTGTAGATGAGACCAGGAAGTCGTTCGTACTTGTACGTGACGGTGCATCCGCAATCCAGAGCGTCTGCGAGAAGCTCAACGAAACGATCAGCGAGCTCTCCACCATCTCCGAACAGAACGAGTCCTCGTCTCAGGAGACGGCAGGCTCCGTCAACGATATCAAGAATATCACCAAGACAGTCACCGACAAGGCCGGCAGGATCAAAGACCTCTCCGGAAAGCTCGGTCAGATGGTCGGTGGATTCAAAGTTTGAGACACACAGCGATTTTTATATTTTTATGAACATTTTCATGCAGGCTTTTTACATTTTTATGAGGATTTTTATGAAGATTTTTACGAACATTGTACAATTTATAAATTTAGAAAGATAGTACGCTGTTCGGCTGTTTTTCTTCTTTCATTGGTACTACACAAATGCACAGAAACCAAGTGCCGTGGCATGAGAGCCACGGCACTTTTCATCAAAACGTTATTTATTCTATTAATATCTCATGCTCCTATGAACACTTAACCCATCTATCGGTCTGGTAATGCTTCCAAAAAACGAGGAAGTATGTTGCTTGTCTTCTTTCCTTTTGATTTTATACATCAAATAATCCAAAAAATCTGCCACTTCATCCATGTATTCCTCGGGAACTGAATGAATCTGCTTTTCTACGGTTGAATACGACATTGAACCTCCTCCTTTCCGGAAGTGTTTTTCTTTTACGATTACGGTTTCGGTATACCTTCCTTTGCCCTTTATTTCAAGCAATTACAAACTTATCATAAATCATAAAAAGGGCACTGATTTGATTATTTTTCATCTTGCATTGGACACTCACAGTTAAGCCTAACAAGTCAAACCTTAACACAAGCGTAACTGACAGCATCACATTCAATGCTGAAGTTATTGTTACCGTTAACTTCCAGCTCAACGATGAGATTAACCAGAGTGGTAACACAGATAAGTCATTTGTTTGATTGGATATTTATCGGAACTATTGTGAGCTTTTTCCCGAGCGGAGTCAGTAGTTTGATAAGTGTCTCCAGTGTCGGACTATTTGCCCCACGCTCGATTCTGGCAATAGCAGGCTGACGAATGCCACTCAACGATTCTAGCGAACGTTGACTCATTCCCGCATTTTCTCTGGCCTTGACAAATTCCAGGATCAATTCTGATTCCAGATCACTTTCTGATATCTCTTCTGTTGTAAAGTGAGCTTTATCAAATTCGTCATCCCATATTTTAAAACCATTAATCTTTGCCATTATTATCCCACCTTTCTATAAAATCCATGAATTCTTCCTGTGCTTTTTTTAGTTCTCTCTTAGGTGTCTTTTAACCTTTTTTTCT
>JAEEGK010021325.1_pt1 | contig 13692 bp, 13 predicted proteins | sample 8958771 | NCBI WGS metagenome assembly JAEEGK01 (sample SAMN16246547, study PRJNA631951) | gut metagenome | biome: gut microbiome; feature: rumen; material: SC-attached | host: Bos | place: Iran: Karaj | collected 2018-10 | reverse complement strand
CCAAGGAGGGTGTTGTGGAGACCGGGATCTTTAAGAAGATCCTTTTCGATGATGGAGGACAGGTTCTTATGATCAGCCAGATGTTCAGCGAAGACAACGAAGCCGACAGGGACATAAGCCATGATGATGGTGCCGATATAGCCGATATTGAAGTCGGCAAAACCGCCCAGGGCTCGGACAAAGACGAACAGACCTGCGGTATCGGAGATAAAGGTCGAACTAGAGATTCCGCCGTCCCAGAGAGCTGTGATGACAGAGAAGTCGATCATCTTGATGCTGTCGATATCGGCGATGTAACCGATGATAGTGAAGACGAGTGCGACGGCATAACCAGCGAGGATACCGATGACAAATGGGATAAGTTTGGCATTCTTCTTGCCGTATGTCGTACAGAGCATGGCCACGAATAATGCGACCAGACCGCAAAGGATTGCAATATAGATATTGGGACCGGTAGTCAAGCTGCCGATAGCGCCTCCTGAAAGTTGGAGACCGATGGTGGCAACAGTGGGACCGATGACGGTTGCAGGCATGATCTTATCGATCCAGCCTGTACCGGATCTCTTGACGATGATGGAAAGAACAACATAGACCAGACCGGCGAAGATGGCGCCGAGGATGAGGCCGATATAACCGACAGCTACTGTGGTAGCACCGGCAAAGGCCGCGACCATTGATGGGATGAAAGCGAAAGATGAACCCAAAAATACAGGGCTCTTTCTGCGAGTGAACAGGATATATGTCAAAGTACCGCAGCCAGCACCGAAGAGTGCGGGCGCGATGCCCATTGCATCTGCGCCGGTGAGACCAGCGTTAGTACTGACGCTGACAGGAACGACGAGCGTTGCTGCCATGATGGCCAGGAGCTGCTGGATGGCACAGATGATCGTTTTGCCGATACCAATCTGTCTAGGAGTGGTATCGATGTTGTAGACCATTTTCATTGTGACTCTCTCCTATCTAAAAAATATCAAAAAAAAAACTGGCTGAATATCCATTCAAACCAGTTTTTGACTAAAGATAATAACCCTTTGATTTTTAAGGGGCCTGTTCAATCTTGCTATTACTAACATCGCGGAAATTTTACGCTATACAAGACCCCCAATGCAAATAAAAATGAGCTCAAAGTGTGCCTAAAAAGAGGAAAAAATTACTCATTTATGATGTGGATCTGGCATGGTTTCATGGCGGCGAGTGCACGCAGATGGCTTTCCGGAGTTACGCCGGCACAGCATTTGGCATCTACATATACCGGGACTTCTGGGAGAGCGTTCTTGGCCAGCATAGCATTGGAGATTACACAGATGTCTGTGCAAAGACCGATGACAGTGATGGAGTTGATCGGTTCCTCATCATTGAGTGCTATGAGCCTGCGTACCAGTTCAAGACTGCCGAAAGAGGGTTTGTCGATGATTTCGCCGGCATACTTTTTTAGAGAGTCATGGATCTGCCAGCCGTCAGTGCCGTCGATGCAGTGAGGGACGGGCAAATTATGGCCTTCTTGGGTGTCCATATAATTCTCGTGATGGGTGTCACGCGTGAAGATGACTTTTCCATTGAAAGTCTTAACTTTTTCGATTACCGCAGGCAATATAGCGACAGCCTCTTTGGAACCAAGGGCGCCGTCGATAAAATCGTTCTGCATGTCAGTTACGATCAAAATGTCTATCATTGTTGTTCCTCCTTAACAGGGTCTCTCATCACGAGTCTGGTCCTGGTGATCGAGATGACCTCATCGATTCCCAGCAGTTTTACGATCTGTTCTGGTCTGCCGGAACCGGAATTATCGCACTGAAGCGACGTCTTTATTTCTACTATACCATCTGATGATGATAGTAATGCCAGATCATAGATCTTTTCCCTGATATCATATACTTTTACGACACCTTTTTTCGTCTGCTCCCAGTCGATGTGATCGGCAGCCAATATCTCTTTGATCGTATCTTCAAGTTGGGCTGCATCTGACGCTTCTGCTTTGATGATGTAATCGGCCTGGTAGACCATAGCTGGCATGGGCGGAAGCTCAGAGGGAACGATAGCGGTCTGAATGATACTGAGCCCTTGTGGCAATTCGCGGTTTACCATCTGTGTAAATGCTGCAGCAGAGAGTGCGTCGGATGTCAGATAGATGTCGAGAAGCTCTCCTGTACTGAGTATCCCCAGCGCCAGAGGAGATGCAAATACCATCTTGGGATGAGGATTGAAGCCCTCGCTGTAAGCAAGGGGGACACGTGCACGTCTTAAGATACGATGCCAGGCGCGCATCATATCCAGGTGTCCGATATATTTCAGCTCTTCGCTACGGCTGTACTTGATCCGCATCCTTATCATTGGTGGGTTCCTGATCTTTGATGATCTTGACTTCTTCTATCTTGAGGCCTTTCATGACAGAAATGACCATCTTTATGTTACCGTAGCGGATCATCTGACCCTGCTTTGGGAAGTGGCCTAATTGGTCGAGGATGAAGCCTGCTAAGGTATCGTAATCCCCTTCGGGGAGTTCTATATCCAGTTCTTCATTTATCTCATCGATGCGCATGCCGGCATCGCACTGGAACGTGTTGGCGCCGATCTGTTCGACGTCTTTTTCAACAACGAAGTATTCTTCCCCCAGTGGACCAAGGATCTCTTCGACAAGATCGTTGATTGTAACTATACCGGCCATGGCACCATACTCATCAACGACGACGACCAGACGAGCGGATTTTCCGCTTCTGATCTCATTGAAGAGATCGCCGACGTTCTTGTTTTCGGGGACGAATGTGGCGGGGCGCATGACAGCCGTAATGGGAGATTCGTGTTTGATTTTGCCCTTTGCGATGCCCATGAGGACATCTTTGACGCTTACGATACCCTTGATGTCATCTAACGTATCGTGATAGACAGGGAATCTTGAAAGCGGATACTTTGCATAAACTGCCAGGAAGTCTTTGACGGAGTGATCGTCAGGGATACCGATGACTTCCAGACGGGGAACCAATACATCTGTTACTGGTCTCTCGCTGAATTCGAAGACGTTGTTGAGGATCTCTGCTTCGTCTTCTTCCACTGTACCGTCACGGGAGCCGACAGAGATGAGGCCCTGGATATCTTCCGGCTGTACGAGGTTCTGGGCATCGGTGTCCGCGCCGAATATTTTGCAGATGCCTTTGACGATCCATCGGATGACGAACACGATGGGAGAAAGTATGACGGTGAAAAAGGAGACGAGAGGGGCAAAGGCAACCGATACCTTTTCTTTATAGGTGGTTGCGATCGTTTTAGGTGCAGTTTCGGCAAATACTAGGAGCAGGAATGTCATGACGCCGGTGGCGATGGCGACACCGCTGTTGCCGAACCAGTATGTAGCAAGCGAGGTCGCGAGAGCGGCCGCGGCAGTATTCACAAGGTTGTTTCCGAGCAGGATGGTCGAAAGGAAACGTTCGGGCTTTGCTTTGATCTTGGCGACTCTTTTTGCGCCTTTTACTTTGTTCTCGAGCATATTCTCGACACGGTATTGTTCGAGAGATGTAAACGCAGTTTCAGAGGAAGAGAAGAACGCCGAGAATAAGATGCAGATAATAAGAAGGACCACCTGAATGGTCACGGGCGACATATAGTTAATAAAACCTCACAGATGACCACGCAGTATTCTTTCAATCGACAGATACAATCATGTGGTCTTAGCATTGATACTATCATCACTGTGCCTGCAGCGTCAATTTGGCTAGGCATGAACAGAAACAAAAAGACCTGCTGCAGAGCCTTTGCAGCAGGTCTTTGAAAACGCTCAAAGAGATGATTATTCAGTGGTGTAGTTGTCGAAGTAGCCCTGGATGAAAATGACAGGAGTGCCCTTGTCGCCGCTGCCGCTGGTAAGATCGCAGAGCGAACCGATGAGGTCGGTGAGCTGCCTTGGGGTCGTACCTTCGCTGGCCATGTTGCCTACCAGGTTGCTGTCCTTGGTCTTGATGCTGGACTTGATGGCTTCCTTCAGCTCTTCGCCCTTAAGGTCTTTGTAATCGTTATCAGCAAGATACTTGAGTTTCAGTTCGTTGGGGGTGCCGCGGAGACCGGAGGTGTAAGCCGGGGAGACGACCGGATCGGCCAGTTCCCAGATCTTGCCGACGGGATCTTTAAAGGCACCGTCGCCGTAGACCATGACTTCGATCTTCTTGCCGGTCTTGGCAAGTAGTCGGCTCTGGATGTCTTCGACGAGACCCTGGCAGTCTCTGGGGAAGAGTTTAACGGTGTCTTCGGTGGCCTTGTTGGAGCCAAGGAGCCCGTATTTTTCGTTATAACCGCCGCCGTTGACGGAGTAGGTGAGGATGTCGTCGAGGCCAAGGACGATCTTAGCGCCGGCGGCACGGAGGACATCTTTAGTGTGCTGGCGGGTATGGATATCGCAGTTGATGACCTGATCAGTATATTTGAGGATGGTCTGAGGCTGGAAAGCGAAGATGATCTCGCATTCAGCACCGCTCTCTTTGATGAGAGAGGCATAGTAATCGACATAATCGATGCCGGTGAACTGATGCTTATACACACCGAAGATCTCTCGATACTTTTCAAGAGTCAGGACATCGGTATAAGGGTTGAGTCCGGAAGCGTAGAGCTTTTCCAGGTCTACGATGGAGTTGCCTACTTCATCGGAAGGATAGCTGAACATGAGCACGATCTTGTCGGCACCCTTTGCGATACCGCGCAGACAGATGGCAAAACGGTTTCGGGACAGGATGGGGAAGATGACGCCGACAGCGCCGGCATGAGTCTTGTTTCGGACGTCTTTGGCAATGTCATCGACGGAAGCATAGTTGCCCTGGGAACGGGCGACGATGGATTCTGTGACAGCCACGATATCTCTGTCATGGAAAGTCAGCTTGCCGTATTCGGCTGCTTCAAGGATGCTGGTCGTAACGATCTCAGCAAGGTCATCACCTTGGCGGATGACCGGACAACGGACACCATAGGAAGCGGTGCCAATCATTCTCTTTGTCATAATTCTCTCTCCTCGCGTGCTACGACTCTTACGTAACACGTAACGAATAATTTTAACTACTTGATCGATACTGTGTAAATAAGAAACAGACGGCAATCAATCGGCAACTTTTCCCATTAGTTCCTATAATACAGTCTGTTCGGCGGAAGCCTCAGAGATTCCGAGAGGAGTCATATATCTCTCCTGATTCCTTTTCCTGACGAAGAAGAATATCATCCGAATCACGATCACTACGTCGAAGATTGCCAACAAGACTGCGGAAAAAACGAAGAACTCATACGTTTCATTAATCCCTGACAAGGAAAAATCATATAAAGCATGGAGCAGATACGGGACGAGCAGCGCTATAACGTGATAACGCTTTTTGCCGGTATATACATACTTGCCGAAGAAGTATCCCATGATAAAACCGTATACGCCATGACCAAGAGTGATGCCTCGGATAGTCGCTTCTATCGGACTCATAGAAAAGGCGTAAAAGATGGATTCGATGATTCCAAAACCGAGTCCCACAATGGTCATCAGCGCTGTGACGTCATACCAGGAATAAGCGTAAGTATTCTTTTTCAGAGTCCTCCTGAAAAAGTAGTATTTCCAGAATTCCTCTGTCAGCGCAAAAACGACAAAGGCCTTGAAGATGTCCCAGGGTATCGCGTTATCGTGAAGAGGCCTGATCTGTGAGCCGATAACGTTCAGGATCAGAGCTGAAAGAATGACTCCTATAACTGAAAGGAATCCTCCGAAAAGAGCTTTCTTACAGCAGTTAGCATAATCTGGTTGATCTTTGCGGGCTTTTTTCAGCAAAAGATAAACGATGATGGACGGGACCAGACAGGCTATGAATGCGACTATTATTTCCATTTCTCACCACTAAGCAACAGAAATGATCTTTTTATAATTATCTGGATCGGTATCGCCTTCAGTATTGATAAGCATGATGACCGAATCGGCCCCCAGTTCCAGTTGTTGGCGGATGTGGACATATCGCAGATCTTCGAGTACGACCTTCAGGAGACCTGCACATACTGCCCCGGACTCGCCCGAAATTATCACAGGATCGTTTCCCTGTGGATGCGCAAGTGTCCTCATACCTTCAATTGTTATGTCATCTGAACATGAGATGCTGAAACGTGCAAGAGTGGTCAGGATGTCCCAGGCGGTACTGCAGACTTCCCCGCAGTTGAGGCCTGCCATGATGGTCTTGGCATTACCGGTAGCGGGATGAGCTTCGTCATCACCGGTCATAAATGATTCGAAGAAACAGGCCGCTGCATCCGGTTCGACCAGGGAGATAATGGGTAGTTTTTCAAAAGCGGACTGAGCTGCTGCTGCGATCGCACCGGCCATAGAGCCCACGCCAGCCTGAAGGAAGATGTGCGTAGGTGCGTCTATTCCTGATTGATGCATTTGATCCACGCTCTCATAAAACAGGGTCGTATATCCCTGCATGATCCATGTCGGTATCTCTTCGTAATCCTTCCAGGCCGTGTCCTGAATGAGGTGATAACCCATGTCGCTGGCAAGCCGTGCTGTCATACGCACACAGTCATCATAGGACAGATTGGTGATCTCTACATCAGCACAGCCGGCGTCCCGAATAGCCTGAGCTCTGACTGGTTTGGAACCTTTCGGCATGTATACGTGTGCTCTGCATCCAAAAACCTTGGCAGCCCAGGAGACTCCTTTCCCATGATTGCCGTCAGTGGTAGTGATGAATTCCATCCGTGAGATCTTATCGGAATGGCTCATGATATCGTTGAGAGTAGCAGTACCGGGATCGAGCTCCAGTTCGCGGCAGATGATCCTGAACATGGCGTAGGTTCCGCCGAGGCCTTTGAACGAATTCAGTCCGAATCTCTTCGATTCGTCTTTAACAAGGATCTGTTTTACGCCCAGTTTTCTCGCAAGATCATCTAATGAGACGAGCGGCGTCGGCTGATAACCGGGGATCATTTCATGAAGCTTTCTTACCAGGGCTGTTTCTTCAAACGAATAGACCTGAGAAAACCCGGTTGGAAAATTGATGTTTGGAACCAAACGGATCATTGCGGCTATCTCACTCTGGGCAGACTCCAGCGGTATTTAGCAGCCAGGAGCCTGAGGATGAATATGACAGACACGCCGATTATTCCGGCGATGTCTATAGGAATGATCTTGATCAAAAGCACGAAACAGACAGCTCCAATCAGGGAGGACGAAGCATAAAAATGTCTTACGAAGATATAAGGTACTTCGCCCGCCATAACATCACGTAAAACACCGCCGCCAACACCTGTCACAACGCCTACGAAGATCATCAGGAAGTAATTGTCGCCTTGCCCTGCCGTAATGGCGGCTCCGATGCCGACGATAGTGAAGACTCCGAGTCCAAGAGAATCCATGATACGTAGGGACCAGGTGTTGAAAGGTGTTTCCTGCTGAAGCCTGCGTCTGATAACAGGGATGAAGACCAGTATCGCCACGACGATCGATACCAGTGCATAAACGGGATGAGTGAACGCAGCTGGGGGTGTGATTCCCAGCACCAGATCTCGGATGATACCTCCGCCTACCGCTGTGGCCATAGCGAGTATGATGACACCTAGGATATCCATCTTCTTGTTGATCGCAACGAAGGCGCCGGATATCGCAAAGGCTATGGTACCGATTATCTCAAGTGCAAATCCCATAAGCTAAATGTACTTGTCGTATTCACCGTATTCGCATCCGATATGAGTGACGTCCATATCGTCGATGAGTTCCAATTGTTTGCCGTTCTTCTTGAAGAGCTGTATCCTGCCCACGCCGTTGCCGCCGTTCCACAATCTGTTGTGGCGCTTGGCTCCATCGGGTGATTCGTAATTGACCCACAGCATGTCTTTTTGGGCGCAGTGGATATCAGTGACCATGACGGTATGCTTATTCTCCTGGCGGACATGCCAGACGATGTCATCGCCGGCTTCAGAGGCGTGAAACTGTGTCTTGCAACCGGTCCAGAACTTGGAAAAGTTATATTCATATTCATGACCTTCATAGTAGAAGGCGCCGAGGAGTTTTCTGTTGAGGGCCAGGAAGAAGATCTTGGGGCGTCCGCCGCCGATATCGAAGACGGAGTTCTTCAGCTCTTTGCCGGTGATACGGCTCTTGATGCAGTTGGACGAGAGCCAGACCCATGGGCTGGTAAAATTCTTGCCCCAGTTCTTGTCTGCATAGCCATAAGATGTTTCTGGTCGGACGGTGTAAGATTGTCCGTTCAATGTGATCGTACCGGAAAAGGTGGATTTCATACCTTCGGCGTGCCAGTACATCTCGAAAGCCTTGAGCCATCTGAAAATGTTACTGGCGCCATAGCCCACATTGTAGGCGATCTTCTTGTCTACATAGAGGTTCCATGAGATCTCTCCGGCGTCGCACATGTATTCCGGATGTCTTTTGGCATCTTCTTCTGTGATCTTGATACTGCCTTTGATCTGTGTCTCGTTGGCCAGGCAGTCAGCAGCCTGGATGTTATAAGGCGATTTCTTTTCGATAGAAACGTCTTTCCAGGCAAAGAAGCGATGCAGCTGACATTTGTTCTTTCCCCAGCAACCGGCCTTGACCATGAGGTATGAGGGCTTTAAGTGATGCTGTTTGCTGTAATCGGCCTGTCCAAGAACAGGTTCAGGCTGGGCTAATTTCGGATTGCAGATGAAGTATTCGATAAAGAAAGGGACTTCTTCGCCCGTGGCATCATTGATGGCAGTAAAGGAATGCCACCACCAGTCGTAGCCCTTCTTGGCAAAGGATCCAGTGAGCATCATCTGATCTCGTTTGATATCTTTTTTATTGAACATAATGAATACTCCTTGGCGGAAGTTTTAGTGTTTATTGTGCTGTGTAATACTTGGCAAGACCGCCTTCGGCTGTCTCGCGGTAACCGTGCCCCAGGTCCTTGCCGGTCTCATACATTGTTCGGACGATGAGATCGAAGGAAATGCGTCGGGTATCCGAAAGGAAGTTAGCGAGGCTGAGTGCGTTCAGGGCGCGCATTGCTGCTACAGCATTGCGCTCGATACAGGGGATCTGAACGAGACCGTAGATCGGATCGCAAGTGAGGCCCAGATGATGTTCCATTGCGACCTCTGCTGCATATTCGATCTGGCTCAAGGACAGCCCGTGTATCTCGGCTAATGCCGCTGCGCACATCGAACATGCCGTTCCGATCTCGGCCTGGCAGCCGCACTCGGCGCCGGAGATAGAGGCATTGTGTTTGATAAGGTTTCCGATGATGCCTCCTACTGCCAGACCGCGGACGATCTCTTCGTCAGTAAAATGCTTAGTGTCCTGAATGTATTTGAGGGCTGCCGGAATCACACCGCATGAACCGCAGGTGGGGGCGGTGACGATGGTGCCGGCTGCGGCATTCTGTTCTGCGACAGCAAATCCGTAAGCACAAACCAGTCTGTTCTCAGAAGTTTGAGGACTCTCGTCGATATGACGTTGGCTGTAAAGGTATCTGGCTTTGCGCTGGACTCCCAGCTTGCCGGGAAGTGTGCCTGTGGCTTCAAGCCCGTCGGCTATGGCGGTCTTCATGGTGTTCCAGCAGTAAAGGAGATATTCGATAATATCTTTGCCTTCGAATTCTAGAACATAGTCGGAGATACGTTTATGGTTTTCTTCGCACCATTGTCTGATCTCGGCAAAGGAATTGTGCGGATAGATCTCGGGCGGTTCGAAAGACGGCCATCCATCGATCTTGATACTTCCGCCTCCTACTGAATAGACAGTCATTTCAGCGGTCTTGATGGTGTCTTTGAATGCCTGAAAGACCAGAGTATTTGGGTGTAGGAGATCGGTTTTCTTTGTATCGAAGACGACCTCTGTTTTATCTTCTCCCAGGACCGACATGACAGCTTTATCTGTCAGGTGTCCCTTTCCGGTGAGGGCTAAGGATCCGTATAAGATGACGCGGTAATTATCGGCATCAGGATGCTCCTTCTGGAAGACTGTTGCTGCCAGATGGGGCCCCATTGTGTGTGAACTGGATGGCCCAACGCCTATCTTGTATAACTCGCGCAAAGATTTCATGATCGATCCTTTCCTGTCGGACAGAACTTAACCCCAGTAATAATATATAATATTCCGAAGATTATTACGTATAGCAGATTGGTATAAAACGTTGAAGATATTGGGTATAGAAAGCTCCTGTGACGAGACGGCGGCCTCGGTGGTTGAAGACGGGACAAAGATATTGTCCAACGTCATTGCATCACAGATATCGATCCACACCAAATTCGGCGGAGTGGTCCCCGAAGTGGCGTCACGGGCACATCTTGAAGCAGTTTCTCCGGTGATCAGGCAGGCAATGTCTGATGCAGGTGCAGACTGGAAGGATATAGCTGCTGTTGCGGTCTCCTACGGCCCTGGTCTCGCCGGTTCTTTGTTGGTGGGCGTCAGTGCAGCCAAAGCTGTTGCGTTTTCTGCGGGCCTGCCGCTGGTCGGGATCAACCATATGGAAGGTCATATCTATGCCAACTGGCTGAGCGGAGAGATCCCCGATTTCCCGCTGATCTGTCTGACAGTCTCCGGGGGACATACCGATCTTATGCTGATGACGGGACATGGCAAGTATAAGATGCTGGGAAGCACCCGGGATGATGCTGTCGGAGAAGCCTTCGATAAGGTGGCCAGATTGCTCGATCTTGGATATCCCGGCGGTCCTGCGATCGACAGGGAAGCACAGAAAGGAAAACCTATAATCGATTTGCCTCAGGCCGTGTTGTCGGAGCCTTACGATTTCAGTTTCAGCGGAGTGAAGACCCACATCTATAGGATGTGTGAGAAAGACCTTCCCGCCAGCGTCCCCGATATCTGTGCGTCATTCCAGTGTTCCGTAGTAGATACTCTGGTCAAGAAGACTGTCATGGCTGCCAGGCAATATAAAGCCAAGACTATAATTCTTTCCGGCGGCGTGGCTGCTAACAGCGCGCTCCGGGAGACGATCGTGAATGAATCTCCTGTCAGGGTCGTTATGCCTCCCAGGGGTCTCTGTACTGACAATGCCGCTATGGTGGCATCCGCTGGGTATTTCAGATTCAAAGCCGGCAATGTGTCCTCTATGGATCTGGATGTCATGCCCAATCTCAAACTTTGTTGTTAAACCAAATTACCCCATCTTCCCTGTTGACATTCGTGGTTAGCTGCATTAAACTCTATTAATCGTTAAATAGACTTAACTTGGGAAACGTATAAATATGATGCCGATTACTTTAGCCAATGTAGGCGAAGAAAACATAATACTGAGAGTCGGTGGCTCTCCGGAAGTCAGGCAGCACCTGGCCGATATGGGCTTTGTTGCCGGTAGTTCAGCTACAATCATTTCCACCTTGAGCGGAAATGTGATTGTTAAAGTCAAAGATACCCGCGTTGCGGTCAGCGAAGAAATGGCAAAGAAGATCTTTGTCTAACGGGCTGATGTAATTAGGGTCAGGTTTTAAGGAGAAATAATGAAAACATTGCGAGATGTACAGATTGGCGAGACCGTCAAGGTCGTCAAGCTCCACGGTGAAGGACCTGTGAAGCGACGTATCATGGACATGGGCATCACCAAAGGCACTGAAGTGTATGTTCGTAAGGTTGCTCCGTTGGGTGATCCGATGGAAGTCACCGTACGCGGTTATGAGCTTTCTTTACGCAAAGCTGATACCGAAATGATCGAGGTCGAATAAATTTTTTTGTATTTATGGTTAGAGATAACTAACCAAGGGGAGAAATAAAAAAGACATGGATAGTCAAATCAAGATAGCCTTAGCGGGCAACCCGAACAGCGGTAAGACAACCCTGTTCAACGCTTTGACTGGTTCCAATCAGTTCGTCGGCAACTGGCCCGGCGTCACGGTAGAAAAGAAAGAGGGTAAGCTGAAGAAGCATGATGATGTCGTCATCATGGACCTCCCGGGCATTTATTCTCTTTCTCCGTATACATTGGAAGAAGTCGTAGCTCGAAATTACCTTATCAATGAAAGACCGGATGCGATCCTCAATATCGTAGACGGCACCAATCTTGAAAGGAACCTGTATCTCACAACCCAGCTTACCGAGCTTGGTATCCCGGTAGTACTCGCTGTCAACATGATGGACATCGTCCGAAAGAACGGCGATAAGATCAATACCGAAGAGCTCTCCCGACAGCTGGGCTGCAAGATCGTAGAGATCAGCGCTCTTAAGGGTGAGAGTGTCATGGATGCGGCTGAAGCAGCGATTGCTGCAGCCAAGGGTGCCAAGACTGTTCCCATGCACAAGTTCTCTGGTCCTGTCGAGCATGCCATCGCTCACATCGAAGAGGCTGCGGTCCACGATATGCCTCTGGAACAGCAGAGATGGTTTGCCATCAAGATCTTTGAACGTGATTCCAAGGTCCTTGAAAAACTCAATATCCCTCAGGACACTTTGGATCACATCGAAAAGGATATCGCTGCTGCTGAAACTGAACTTGACGATGATTCAGAGTCCATCATTACTAACGAACGCTATGTTTATATCGCCCAGATTTTGAAGGGCTGTTACAAGAAAAAGAACGCTGCAGGCATGACTGTCTCAGATAAGATCGACCGTATCGTCACCAACAGGTGGCTCGGCCTTCCGATCTTTATGGTCATCATGTTCCTGGTCTATTTCATTGCTATGGGCTCATCGCCCATCTCGATCGGTACTAAGGCAACCGATTGGGCTAATGACGGCCTCTTTGGAGATGGCTATCACCTGTTCACTATTGGTACTAAGCCATACGAAGAGGTAAATGAACGATATACTGATGCTTACAATGCCATCGATGCTTTCCTCGGCGGAGAGATCGACATGGAAGAGCTCGATGCAGAACTGATCAAAGCCAAAGCGGCCGAGATCCCTGCTGACGCCACGGCAACCATCGAGATAGAAGATGAAGAGACCTTGGTGGTCGAAGAAGTCACTTTCACCGGCGAGGACCTGGCTGAAGCAGTCAAGACAATGGATGAGCTAGAATACACCGAACCGGATCCTGCCGATTTCGGCATCTGGGTCCCGGGTATTCCCGCCATTGTTGGCAGTCTCTTAGAAAAACTCAATGCATCTGAATGGCTAACCAGCCTTATCCTTGATGGTATCATTGCAGGTGTGGGCGCAGTCCTTGGTTTCGTACCTCAGATGCTCGTCCTCTTCTTCCTTCTGTCTATCCTTGAGGCTTGTGGTTACATGGCCCGAATCGCCTTTGTCCTCGACAGAATCTTCCGCAGACTGGGCCTTTCCGGCAAGAGTTTCATTCCTATGCTTGTCGGTACTGGCTGCGGTGTTCCCGGTATCATGGCATCCCGAACTATCGAAAGTGAACGTGATCGACGAATGACGATCATGACCACTACATTCATTCCTTGCAGTGCTAAGCTCCCGTTCATCGGTATGATCGCCGGAGCGTTCTTTGGCGGTAGCGCATGGGTCTCGACCTCTGCCTACTTCATCGGTATGGCTGCTATTATCGTCTCCGGTATCATTCTGAAGAAGACCAAGATGTTTGCCGGTGAACCTGCTCCCTTCGTAATGGAGCTTCCTGCATATCATATGCCTACTCTTGGCAACGTTCTTAAATCGACTTGGGAACGCGGCTGGAGTTTCATCAAGAAAGCCGGTACGATCATCCTGCTGTCCACGATCCTGGTCTGGTTCCTGAGCCGCTTCGGTGTAGCAGACGGCACCTTCCGAATGCTGGAAGAGGAAGAGCT
>JAEEGK010021324.1_pt1 | contig 13692 bp, 11 predicted proteins | sample 8958771 | NCBI WGS metagenome assembly JAEEGK01 (sample SAMN16246547, study PRJNA631951) | gut metagenome | biome: gut microbiome; feature: rumen; material: SC-attached | host: Bos | place: Iran: Karaj | collected 2018-10 | reverse complement strand
AGATAGCCTTGAAGGTAATGGATATTTATATAATAGGAGCGCAGTTATGATAAAACATCCAAATGGAACTAAAAAAATTGCATACACATATGTATACGCAAATTCTGTAGAAGGGAAAGAAAAAATAAACTTCTTCTCATCAAATAAAGATGATTATGTGTGGTATGCATGTTATGGAAGCAACTTATCTTATGAAAGATTTATGTGTTACATCACTGGAAAAGGAAACACAAAGTACAATATAAGTGCTTCAGAACCATGTAAAAATACAAATGAACCAAAAGCATCAATGGAAATATATATTCCACACAGATTATACTTCGCTAAAAATAGTTCAAGATGGGAAGATAAAGGTGTAGCATTCTTAGACGATACACAAAAAGGTGACACAATAGGAAGAGCATATTTAATAACAAGAGAACAATATAATGAAATTCAAAAGAAAGAAGGGTCTTGGTATAGAAAAACTATCAAGTTAGGTACTATCGATGAAATTGATGTTCTTACATTCACGAATGACAGAATATTAGAGCCAAACGAGCCTTCTGAATTATATTTAAAAGTAATAAGCGATGGACTTAAAGAATTAGGATATTCAATTAGTGAAATTAATGATTATCTAGTCAAAAAATAAATAAAATAAAAAGAGCTTAATGAAACGTTAAGCTCTTTTTATTTATGGTCTTAGTTTCATTGACAACAAAACCATTTTCATCTACACTTATATTAGAAAGTGCTTCCCCAAGCGACGACAGAACAATTTTTTTCTGCTCATTAAGGAATGCACTTTTTATTTTCTTATATATTTTTCATCTTTTAAGTCTTCAATAGATTCATATTTTTCTACTTTCATATGTAGATCATATTTGTCTCTTAACTTAGATATCTTGCTCATTAAAGGAAGACTATGATGAATATCTAGTGCTTCTTGGTTAACCCAACTATCGATTAATACAACTGCCTCATTATCTTCTAGAGGATAATAATATTCATATCTAAGATTACCATTTTCTTTTCTTATTTCATCTACTAATTTAGACTCAATCATTTCCTTAGCGAACTTTCTTGCGTTTCCATTTTTGCCTTTATAATGAATGATAATGGTAATCATATTATTTCTCCTATATATTTATTTTAATACTTTAAGCATATAAAAAGCCAGCAGCAAGCTGGCTAGTTATATATTTTAATTAATTATTCTTTATTTTCTTCTACTGGAAGATCTTCATCAGCTGGAGTTGAAGATTCTTCTAATGCTTCAATTTCAACTTCCATAGGATTTGATTTATTTATTACTTCTTCATAGAATGTAGTCTTATAAATCTTAAAGATTGGGAAGACGATAACTAATAATAATGATAAAAGAATTAAATCAAGTGCAGCACTTGGGAATACATAAGTTAAATTGTATGTAAATGCAGCTGCCCATGTATATTCCCAAATCATTACTGAATCAAATGATGCAGCAAAGAATCTAATAGTTGACCAGATTACTGTTGCACATAAGAGTAATAAAATAGAGAATAATTTACCATTTAAGTTCTTACTAAAATTATTGATTAAGAATGGTGATACAAAACCAAAGAATGCGATAGAACCAAATGCTACTAAATATTCCATAGGATATGTAGCAATTCCATATCCATCCCAAAGGCAAGTAATTAAACCATATACAATACCAGATGCAATAAATGCTTTAAATGGTCCATGTCTTAATGCTACAACCATTAGTGGAATAGCACTGATATTTAAAGAACCACCTGTTGAACCAATTGGGATTTTAACAAATCTATCAATTACAATGGCAAGTGCTACCATAATTGCGATTTCAGTTATGTCCTTAATACTAAAATAAAATAAACCTTTTTTTGTCATATACTTTTCTCTCCTTTATAAACGACAAAAGCCGCGTCAAAGCGGCTTTTAAGACTAACATTCCTCTTGCATTATCAAAAGGCTTATGGGTCGAATATTAATTCCTCTCAGCCGCTTGTTGGCTCCCCTTATTTATTTACTAAAATTATTATACTACTTTTTAATTAATTTAGTGAATGATTTTGCAACTTCTTCTTTAGTAAATCCGAAATATGGAATTACTACATTTGCATTAGCTGATGCACCAAATCTATTAATAGCATAAACTTCATCTGCATAAGCCTTAAGGCCAAATGGTGAAGCCATTTCTACAAACATAGATGGAAGGTTTCTATTAATGATTTTAGCTTTATCAGGATTTTGATCAAATCTTCTTGTAGATGTGATTTCAACTACATTTACATGTTTATTAATTAATTTAGCAGCATCGAGTGCAAGACCAACTTCTGAACCTGTAGCAACAAGTGTACCTACGCTATCCGCAAACTTTTGTCTTACAATAGCACCACTTAAGAGTTCAGTTTCAGATACAGCACTTAAAAGTGGTAAGTTTTGTCTAGTTAATACGATTACAACTGGGTTAGTCTTATTCTTGCATGCGAACTTTAATACTTCTACAGCTTCTCTAGCATCTGCTGGTCTAAATACATCTACATTTGGAATAGCTCTTAAGCCAGCGAGTTGTTCAATTGGTTCATGAGTTGGACCATCTTCACCTACTGCGATTGAGTCATGAGTGAATACAAATACTGTAGGAATATTCATTAATGCAGCCATTCTAATAGCTGGTTTCATATAATCACTGAATACGAAGAATGCACCAGTCATTACTCTTAAGTTATGAAGAGTCATACCATTAGCGATAGCACCCATAGAATGTTCTCTTACACCAAAGTTAATATTTCTTCCAAGTCTGTTATCTACATCGAATGCACCATCAGCACCCTTAACCATAGTTGAAGCTGTAAGGTCAGCTGAACCTGCCATTAAACATGGGAGTTCTTTAGATGCTACATTTAAGAATTTACCAACTGTTTTTCTTGTTGCTTCAGTTTCATATGTGAAATCTTTGAATGCACTTGGATCAAGTTCATAATCATTATTAAGAACTCTTTCAAATTCTTTGTATTCTTTAGGGAATTTCTTAGCGTATTCTTTGAGTGTTTCTTCCCATTTTAAATATTCTTGATAGTTAGCTTCATTGTTTACTCTATAGTCGTTATATACGGCTTTAGATACTTTGAATGGAAGCTTATGATATTTTAATGTTTCTCTTAACTTGTAAGTTAATTCAGCACCAAGTGGAGCACCATGAGCCTTACAAGTTCCTGCAACTTCTGAGCCAAATCCAATTACTGTATGGCATTCAATAATAGTTGGGAGGTCTGATTCTTTAGCTTTAGCGATAGCTTTAGATACTGCCTTTTCATTTTCAACATTCTTGATTTCCATATAATTGAAACCTAAAGATGTGAAGAATGCTTTTGCGTTAGGGAAGCCACCAGCGTTAGCTACTGGACCATCAAGTTGAACTTTATTAGAATCAAAGAGAATAATTAACTTATTTAACTTTTGTCTTCCAATAAATTGTAAAGCTTCAAGAGTTACACCTTCTTGAAGGTCACCATCACCACATTCAACGAATGTATAGTGGTCAACTAATTTTAGATTATCTTTGTTGAATTTATTTCTTAAGAATTCTTCTGCAAGAGCCATACCAGCGGCCATAGCGATACCTTGGCCAAGAGGTCCTGATGTTGAATCAACACCCTCTGTGTGTCCAAATTCAGGGTGACCTGGAGTTTTAGAATTTAACTTTCTAAAGTTCTTAAGATCTTTCATTGATACATCAAATCCTTTTAAGTGAAGGAGTGAGTATAACATTGAAGATGCATGGCCTGATGCGAGAACGAATCTGTCTCTATTAAACCAATCAGCTTTATTAGGAGTAACTTTTAAATGTTCTTTAAATAAAACATAAGCTACTGGGGCAAAACCAAGTACTACACCAGGATGTCCTGAATTGGCTTCATTAATTTCATCCATTGTAAGTACTCTTAATGCATTAATACTATTTTTCATATAGTCTCCTTAAATATATTTATTATATTATTCTAATTCAATTTTAATTAATTGGTTAAGTTCTACCGCATATTCAAGTGGTAGTTCACGAGCAAATGGTTCAATGAATCCCATTACAATTAATTCTAATGCTTCTTTTTCTTTAAGTCCTCTACTCATAAGATAGAATAATTGAGAATCAGAAACCTTAGATACTGTAGCTTCGTGTTGGATTGAAGATGAGTTATTAGATACGATATTAGTTGGGAATGTATCTGATGCACTATTATCATCCATTATTAGTGTATCACAAGTTACGCTTGCGCGCGAGCCTGTAGCTTCTTTTCCAATCTTAGTGATACCTCTATAATTTACTCTGCCACCTTTTCTTGCGATAGATTTAGAGATAATAGTTGATGATGTATTCTTACCAATATGAATCATCTTAGCACCATTGTCTTGGTATTGTGTGCCTGATCCAAGTGCAACACTTAATACTAAGCCTTTAGCATAATCACCTTTTAAGATACAGCAAGGATACTTCATATTTGTTCCAGAGCCAATATTACCATCAATCCATTCCATATATCCGCCCTCTTCAACAAGAGCTCTTTGAGTAACTAAATTGATAATATTATTAGACCAGTTTTGAATTGTTGAATATCTACATCTAGCGTTTTTCTTAACAATAATTTCAATTACACCAGAGTGTAATGAGTCAGTTGAATACTTAGGTGCAGTGCATCCTTCAACGTAGTTAACATATCCGCCTTCATCAACGATAATAAGTGTTCTTTCGAATTGTCCCATATTAGCACTATTAATTCTAAAGTATGATTGAAGAGGCTTTTCAAGTCTTACTCCTTTTGGAATATAAATAAATGAACCACCACTCCATACAGCACTATTAAGTGCGGCATATTTATTATCAGTTGGAGGTACTACTGATGCGAAATATTCTTTAAAGATTTCAGGATACTTCTTTAAACCTGTATCAGTATCTAAGAATATTACACCTTTATCTTCAAGTTCTTTTTTATTATTGTGATATACAACTTCTGATTCAAATTGAGTTGATATACCAGATAACCATTTTTGTTCAGCTTCAAGAATACCTAATTTATTAAATGTATCTTTGATGTTTTCAGGGACTTCTGTCCAATCATGTTTAACATCTTTAGTTGATTTAATATACATAACCATATCATTAGGGTCTACTTCTTTTAGTCTTTCAACTGGACCAAATGATGGTTCTTTAGCGTTTAGATAAATATTTAGTGACTTAACTCTAAATTCAGTCATCCATTCAGGTTCACCTTTAGCTTTAGAGATTTCTCTTACGATTTCTTCATTTAAACCTGTCTTAACTGTTTTATAGATTTCAGCTTCAGTCTTGAAACCATATTTATATTCATCAGATATATTTTCTATTTTCTTCTTAGTCTCTTTGGAATCGTCATGCATATTATTTTTCCTCCTTAGAGTTTAGTGTATTAAGAAGAGCTTGAGTTGCGATAGATGCACATCTAACACGTGCTGGGTAATCTTTAACCCCTTCAAATACTTGAAGTTCATCTAAATCAACTGAAGTATCATATTCTTGATTAGATACCATCTTTAAATAGTTAGATAAGTTATTCTTAAGTTCATCTACAGTTTTACCAATTGAGTATTCACTAACAATTGATGCGCCAGCACAACAGATAGAACAACCTTGTCCATCATGACGAACATCTACTACTTTTCCATCAACAACTTTAGTTTCAACATCAATCACATCACCACAAGATGGATTCTTAAGGTGACATGATACATATGATTCATCATGAGATAAACCCTTATTACGAGGGTTCTTATAATGATCCATTATTACTTCTCTATATAGATTAGATAAATTATTCACAGAGGCCTACCTCCTTAAAAAACTTAATTACTTCTTTTACTGCGAGCACAAACTTTAATACATCTTCTTTTGTATTATAGAAATAGAAAGACGCTCTTAAAGTTGATGGTACACATAATACATCAGTATGAAGAATCTCAGCGCAATGATGTCCAGCACGAACTGCGATATTGTGTTCAGAAAGTGCCATAACTGCATCATGAGAATGCACACCTTTAATATTAAAGGCGATTACAGTTGATTCTTCGATGTCATTATATATTTCAACTTCTTTAATTTCTTTAAGAAGTGATAGTGCATAATTTCTTAAAGATAAAGAAGTTTCATGAATATAGTCATATCCAATTTTGTTTAAGTATTCAATACAACCTTTTGCGCCAAATATTTCAGCGATAGGAAGAGTTCCTGATTCAAACTTATATGGAACTTCTTTATAAGTAACTGATGTTTTAGTTACTTCATCATTCATTTCTCCACCAAGTTCAACTGGATCAAACTTATTTAATAATTCATATTTACCATATAGAATTCCAAGTCCAGTTGGACCACACATCTTGTGGAAACTGAATGAATAGAAATCTGTGTCTAATGCCTTAACATCAATTCTTTCATGAGGGATTGCTTGAGCACCATCAAGTGATACTAAAGCACCTACTTCATGAGAAAGCTTTATAATCTCTTCAACTGGAGATTTAAAACCAAGCACATTAGATACATGAGTTATTTGAACAAGTTTAGTATTCTTATTTAATACCTTCTTAAAGTTTTCTACAGTGATTTGATTATGTTCATTGAGTTCAACAAATCTAATCTTAAAACCAATATCCTTAGATGCCTTTAATAGTGGGAGGAATGATGAATGATGTTCAAGTGGTGTAGTGATAACTTCATCACCTTCTTTTAAGATACTCTTAAACATAAGTGCTACATAGTTAAGTGAATCAGTGCAACCTCTAGTAAAGATTATTTCGCTTGATTTAGCGTTAATAAAGTCTGCGACTTCTTTTCTTGTTTCTTCAACTATAGATGTAGCTTCCATAGCTTGTTTATATACACCACGTTCAATATTTGTAGAATATTCAGTGTAATATTTATTAATCATATCAATAGTAGCTTTTGGCTTCATAGATGAAGCAGCGCTATCAAGATATACGAGTTCAGGATTATTAACGAGTGCAGGAAAATCAAATCTACAGTCCATTATGCTACCTCGATAGTCTTTTCTAAATAAGACATAATTGTATTATTATATTCTTCATCTTTTGAATGTTTAAGTACAGGAACAATAAATGATGATGTGATCATCTTAATTGCGTCACTCTTACTTAAACCTCTACTCATAAGATAATAGATTTCATTATCATCAAGTGTACCAATAGCGCATCCATGAGCTGCGTGTACATCTTCACAGCCGATAATTAAAATAGGTTCAGCGATAATTCTAGATTTTTCTCCAAGGATTACACCTTTAATAGTTTCGCTTGATACTGAATTAATCATCTTCTCAGGAATCGCAGATGATATATTTCTTACAATTGATGATTCATCACGTGTTAAATATACGCATTTAGTATTTGAAACAGTATCAGAGTTCTTATGATTTACTAAATGAATACCTTTAACATTAGTATTACCTTTAGTTGAAATATACTCATAAGATTTAACTTCTGCGTATCTTCCAACTAGGTTAGTTGTTTGATTGAGTTCTATGTCTCCTTCTGCGACATTAGCTTCACAAACATCAAGATATGCAGATTCAAACACATTAATAGTTACGTTATATTTCTTAATGTTTCCTAAAGAAACAATAGTTAAAGATAGACGTGCATATTCTTTTACGTCTATTGTGATATTAACGTCTTCATTTGAATTAACTAAAAGAGATACACTAGCATTTGTATCTTCTTTAATTATTAAATGAGCGTCTTTATTTATAAGTAAAGAACTATCACTAGATAGTGTTAGTTCATCTTTTACTAAATTAAGCATTATGAGCCTCTTTGAATGCGCAAGTTTCAAGAAGTTCTACTTCATCTTCTATTCCTGCGTCTTTCTTAATTTGGTCATAACCATATTGATCGATGTAGTCAATTAAAGATGCATCTCCTTCTTTTACAATTCTTCCATCAGCAATAACTACAACTTTATCAGCTTTAATATATTCATAAAGTCTATGATAGTGAGAGATAATTAAAAGCGACATATTATTCTTTTTCTTAAGTTCATTAACATTATCAGATACAACTCTAACAGCATCAACGTCAAGACCTGAATCTATTTCATCAAGAATAGATAGAGATGGTTCAAGCATCTTCATTTGTAGAATTTCATTCTTTTTCTTTTCACCACCAGAGAAGTCTTCATTAACATATCTATCAGCAAGATCTTTTTCCATATGAAGATCATTGATAGCTTTTTCAAGTTTTACAGCAAACTTATATACTGATTGAACCTTACCATCAGATGTAGGTCTTTTATCTAGAGCTTGTTTAATGAAGTCTCTATTAGTTACACCACTAATTTCATAAGGTTGTTGCATAGCAAGGAAAATACCAAGTAAACTTCTTTCATCAGTAGTCTTTTCAAGTAAGTTTACACCATTATAAATAATTTCACCTTTTTCAACCTTATATTGAGGGTGACCCATTATTGCATATGATAAAGTTGACTTACCAGATCCATTAGGACCCATTACAGCTAAAGTCTCTCCATCATTAATTACTAAATTTATTCCTTTAAGAATCATAGTGCCAGAGGCACTTACCCATAAGTCTTTTATTTCAAGCATTTTATACACCTCGCTTAAATAAATATATTATATTTATAACCTTTAATCAAATGATATGATAAGGTTTTATACAATCACATAAAAAATAAGCGGTATGGATAGCCATACCGCATTATTATTTAATATTAGTCGTCTTGATCTAATGCTTCAAGTCCTACTTTAATCTTTGTCTTATTAAGTTTAACACTCTTTACGAAAAAGAATATTCCAGCTGATACAGCTGTGCAAGCTAAAGCGTAAAGAGGGAGAAGCCCAAATCCAAATCCTTCAGTTAAGAGGAGGAGGCCAATTAAAGTAGGAGTGATAGTTTGAGCAAGCATTGAAGATGCATAGTAGAGTCCTGTGAATCTACCAATCTTCTTAGCGTTACAAAGTTCAACTACCATTGGGAATGAGTTAACGTGTACTAAACTCATACCAAATCCTTTAACTGCGAAGATTGCATAAATGTAGAATGGGAACTTTCCATTTGGTGCAATAGTTAGTCCTAATACTAACCAAGTTGCGTAAGCCGCAAGAGTTAAAAGTAAGCCGGCAGTAAGAGTCCATTTACGTCCAATCTTAGATGCGATGATTCCACCAAATACGAAACCAACAACACTCATTAAACCACTAATAATAGTATTAAGTGAGAGTGATGAAGTAGATGCTTCTAGATGGTATCTTGTATAGTTAGTCATAAATGTTCCAATACCATTATCAGCCATGAACCAGAAGAATTCTGCGACTAAGATTAAGATTAACATTGTCTTATTAGCTTTAGATAATGGTTTATCTTCTTCTACTGAATCTTCGATTTCAGCTTCTTTTTCACCAGCGAGTAAATCATCTTTAATTTCTTCTTTAACTTTGTTTTCTTTAATTAAGAAGAATAGTAATAATACTGATGCAACCATAAGTACTGAAGCTAGAAGGAATGGGATTTCAATTACCCAAATATTACCGTGTTGCCAAGAACCTGGATCTTTTTCACCTAAGTACTTAGATAATACTAAGAACATACCGAGTAGTGTAGGTACAGCTCCACCAATATAACCCATGATATTAATAATACCATTAGCTTTACTTCTTAAAGGTTTTGGTGTGAGGTCAGGCATTAATGCTACCGCAGGGTTTCTATACATCATAGCGAAGAATACAGTAATAGCCATTAATATAATTAATGCAGCTAAGTTATGATAATGGAATGCGACAGGCATAAATGGGAATACAACTGCACAAACAAATGTACCAACTAAGATATAAGGCATTCTCTTACCAATCTTTGTTTCAGTCTTATCAGAAAGTGAACCAAAAATAGGCATCATAATAAGTGCAGCAAGGTTATCTAGTGCCATCATCATACCAACTAGGTATTGAACATCTTCAGGATTTGTCTTATTAAATGTCTCCATAAAGAGTTCTGAAAGGAATGATGAAGCGTAGTTATCGTAAACTTGCCACATTAATAAAATTCCGAAGAACGCAAAACCAATTATAAAAGTTCTCTTATAATTGAGCTTAAGAGTTCTTCCAACTTCTTGTGTTTCTGTTGAATTCATAATTTAACATCCTTTTAAAAAATATTTCTTTTATTCTATTATATATTAATTTAGAGTTAATGTAAAACTCGCATTTTCTAAATAATGAAAAAGACAGGCGAACCTGTCTTTTGTTTATTATTAATAAATAATAGTATATTCAACTATTGGACTATTATAGAACCAAAGGCTAAAGTTATTATCAGGAGTTACAAGTTCTCCATCTTGTACTCCATTTCTTGTGAGTCTTACTTTAGTATTTTCACCACAAATTAAATTATTTAAGAATAATTGAACAAATGTCTCATGTGTTCCAACTTCATGTGGGAATATAGATGTATAAGTATCTGGTCCAGTTACAAATCGAGTTCTAGCATAGAACATTGGTGATTTGATTACGAATTCAGGATAATTAATCGCAGAAACTTCAAATGATTGTCCTGGAGCGTATCCAGCATAATTTCCTTGAGTGCTGTCTTCGAGTTCAACTTCAACTACTGATGGATAAACTCTAAAGTATAGTTTAATTAATTTAGTAGTTTCTTCATCCTCATTGAAATCATTTAAAATCATATAATTATTTGGATTAATTCCACTCTTATAATCATAAGATACAGAAACCTCAAATACTACATAGAATGGATGTTCAATAGGTGTACCTGTATATTCATGCCACTCATCATCTGGCTCATCAGCATCATGTGTACCATTATTATTTAAATCAGTTATTAAATACTTATATTTAACTGATACACTACTGAAATCTAGATAATCTAATATGTTTAAGTGACTTTCAGTAATTCTTCTTCCAAGTTTAGTCGTATCAAATGTGATTCCATAAAGATTCGGTACTGTATCATATACATCTGCGAGTCCCCATTCATTTTCTAAAGGATTGGTCTTAGTTACTCTATCTAAATTTGTAGTAGTAACATTACTCCAACAGTCACTTGCGTTATATCCTAAAATAAGAACTGTCTTAGGTACATTAAAATCATAAGTTATTGAAGTAACTATTGTATTTCCATAATAGAAATCATAGTAATAATTATCTTCAAGACTTGAGATAAGTCTATATCTTCCTACATCAATTAAATCAGATACTTCACTTCCAGTTGATTCATCTGGATTAACTATATAGTATTTATTAGATACATTTAATTCTGCGCTACTTACATCTTTAACAAATGCTAATTGTTTAGTATCTGAATTAAATGAATATGTAATATTTACTATTCCTTTTGTGACATTTGATATAAGTGTCATTTCAAGAGGATTATAATTTGATGCATCAGGGCAATAAACAACTACAAGATTGTTTGTGCCTATTCCAATCGCAGTTGATGAACTATGGAAACTAAATGCATCTAAAGATATGTTATTAGAATTAAGTAAATCAAACGATGATTCACTAAACCATGATTCATCTTTTGTAAGTGAATTTAATGAATATAAATCTAAAGATAATCCTTCTCTATATTTTAAATTTCTTAGGCTTAGATTGTTTTTAACATTATCAGGAATAAAGGCATCAGCTTTATCAATATAATATGAAAGACTATATTCTTTAACTTCGATTCTACTTCCATTAGACCAAACAAAGTTCTTTAAATATGTCTTACTATCTGTATCTATATATGTATCTAAATCTTTAAATGAAATAGTTATTGTTTGAATACTATCAGATGCGTTAATTGCACCATCAGAAATATTTAATAGTTTTCTAACTGAATTACTTATATTACTTTCTGGGACGATATGCTCACCAGTATATTTATATCTATAAGTATTACTATTTAAATCAAAATGAGCTTGATCAGTAATTTTGAACTCATTAATATCGAGTTTCTTTTTAGTAATTGAATAACTATATTCTTGAGTAGTAGTTTTTTCAACTCCACCAATTAGGAATGCATATTTATTGGAATCAGTAATAGATAAAGTTGTAGTATAACTTCCAATCTCTGATTCAGTTGTTGGTCTACTGATTATACTTTCTCTTCCTTTATAATTGAAAGTTAATCCTTGTTTAATGCCTTCAAGTGTATCTTCATCATAAGCATATTCAAAGATAGTTTGTGATGTTAACTCTGGAAGTTCAATTATTTTTCTTTTAATAGTAAACATTAAACGGAAGGAATCGAACTTTTCATCATTATATGAAAATTCATATCCTTCTTTTGCAATAACGTTTATAGAATAGAGGTCATAATTTCCATCAATAATTAAGTTTGGTGAATTAAAAAGTAAAGAACCATATGAATGAATTACACTGGCTTTATTTTCTCTAAGTAATTGATTTAATGTTGTATTATCATTTAGTACAAAAAGACTACCAGCATCTATAAATTCTTCATTCCATCTTAGTTCTATATTATATTTAAAAGCGTGCTCAATACTGCTAATCTCAGGGATTTCCTTTAGGTCTTTAAACATTCCTAAATCAACAGAATCGCCTGATGTATCTCTCACCTTAATAGTATATTCTCTATAGAATTCTTCGCTAAATCTAACCTCAACCGATGAAGGTGTTTCATTAGTCTTTTTAACTTCAATTGTATAATTATTTGTAGATTCAAATGATGAATCAGAGTAATTAATAATAACGTTAAAATCACCTTTAGTAAAGGCAATTTCATCAGTATCTAAAAAACTAAAAATACCATTATTATATCTCTTTCCGTTTTTTGTATCTGTGTTTACATTAAATGATACAGATTGTGCAACTTTCTCTGGGGTGTTTCTCTTTTTTAAAATATAAACAGCCAAAAGAATGAATGCGACTATCAACATTACCGCAGAAAAAGATATAACTGGAATTATTATTTTTAAATTCTTCTTTTTGTTTTGATCCATAAACACCTATCTAACTATTTCTTTATAAATATAATAAGTTCCTGGATTTCCTTCATCTGAATAACCAATTAAAAATCTATTTAATAAGATCTTCTTAGGAATAAGGTCACTTTTATCTTTAATTAAATCGTAAGCTTTTTTAATTCTTTCTTTATCTTCAGACATAAATAAAGTAGCGTGGAACTTATAATCCATATCATATTCATGTAGTGGAATATTATATTTTTCTAAAAGTAAATTATTAAATTCATCATGAATCTTATGGATTCTTTCATTATCTACCATTCTAATCCATACGATAGTTTCATTATATTCGATTCCTTTTACTTCTATTTCAAATGGTTCAATAGAATTATAGTAATTAATAATATCTTTGGTTATTTTCTTAAACATCTTCTCATCAATATCAAATGATATTTTTAATGAGACATGCATAGGAAGAGTAAAATTAGGGTCGACAAATTTTAATTTTTTGTCGATTTTCATTCCTTCCTTTTTAATGTCTTGAAGTTGATTGTCAACATTAATTCCAATCCAAAGGTACATATTATATTCTCCAATTTAATTATATTTCTTCTTCTATTATACACTAAAAAGAGGGCAATTATATATAATTGTCCTCTCTTTTTTATACTAGTATAGAATTCTTTAATCTACAATATTCATTAGGCCCTTCATTATATTTCATA
>JAEEGK010021321.1_pt1 | contig 13692 bp, 9 predicted proteins | sample 8958771 | NCBI WGS metagenome assembly JAEEGK01 (sample SAMN16246547, study PRJNA631951) | gut metagenome | biome: gut microbiome; feature: rumen; material: SC-attached | host: Bos | place: Iran: Karaj | collected 2018-10 | reverse complement strand
TAATAATAAAAAAAATTTTAATAAATTAAATGAAAATTTAATAATTGAAAATAATAAAATTAATAATTTAAATAAAGAAAATAATATTGAAAAAGATAATAATAATTTAATTAAAAAAATATTTAAAGAAATTTATAAATCAGAAGAAATAATTGAACAAATTAAACAAAAATTATCAATTAAAAAAGATTTTAATATTGAAGATCTTTTTTATTTATTTTCAAAAGGAAATAAATCTAATATTTTAAAAGAATCAGATTTAAATTATGGTTTTATTTATTTTAATTTATTTCCAACATCGTTTGAATTAAATTTATTTTTAAAAAAATATTCTAATAATAAAATTTTAACTTATTCTCAATTTTTTGATATTTTTACACCTTTTGATAAAGATTTTAGAAAAACAATTGAATTTCGAAATAATTTTAATAATAAACCCGAATTTTATAAAAAAAAATTATTTGAAAATGAAACATTAAATATTTTAAATGAATTAATTTCAAATATTATTAATCAAGAAAAAAAAATTGAATCAATTAGAAATGAAATAAAAATAAATAAAATTGATTTAAAAAATATTTTTAATAATTTAGATAAAGAAAAAAAAGGTTTTATTGATTTTCACAATTTCATTTCATATTTAAAAGAAAATGATTTAATAAACAATAATAATTTAAAAACTAATGAATTATTATTTATAAGATTTGATAAATCTCGCGAAGGAAAAATTTCAATGGAAAATTTTATAAACGAATTAGCTAATTTTTAATAATTTAATTATAAATAATAAATAATATTATAATTAATTTTTTAATTTTAATAAAAATCAATAAAAATTATTTAATTTTTCAAAATAAAAAATGTCAAATCAACCAGAATCATTCATAGATTTTGAAAATTTAATTAAAAATTACAAAATAGAAAACTTAACAATTTTTATATCATATTTAAAAGAAGTTTGGGTAGATCTTCAAAAAAGAAACAAAGAAAACAACAAAGGAATAGATAAAATAACATTCATAAATTATTATAAATTACCAGGAATAATTGTTGAACGATTATATTGTGTTTTTGATAGTAAACATCAAGGTTTTATTGATTTAGAAGATTTTTTAAAAAACATGCAAATTTTATTTTGTTCTAATTATGACAAAACAACAAAATTTATTTTTGATTTTTATGATTTTGATAAAGATGGTTTCATTACAAAAGAAGACATTAGAGTTGTTTGTTCTTACATTTCTCTTCAAAATAAAACTTCCACAGAAAATATAAAACAAACAAACAATAATTTTAATTATTATGATAGAGTTAAATCTCAAGAAGAATTGCAAGATATTTTAAATTCATGTTTTAAAGACAAAGAAGAAAAAATGGATTATAAAAAATTTGCAGAGACTATTGAAAAAATAAATAGCGACATTTATTTTTTGATTTTGATATTTTTATATGAAAATAAACCTTTTACAAAAATTGGTTTGAAAGAATATGAAAATCAAAAAAAATTTTCTTTCAAAATTTCTAATAAAGAAGAAGAAAATAACGATGCGCCTAAAAAATTTATTAGAAGACCTGGAAGACATCAAACTTTTAGTTCGAGTATAAATAATGTGAGAGCTCAAATGAAAAAAAGAACAATTATTTCTAATTTTGAAAAAGTTAAAACAACTTTATTTTCAAGAAATAGCAGAAAAACTAAAACTCTTAAAATGAATCAAAAATTAAACTTAAATTTCGATGTTAAAAAAAGTATGTTCAATGTTGATAAAAATAATAATATTGAAAATAGTTATTATAATTTAAATAGAAATTTATTTTCGCCTGGTTCGCCTAATAAAATTGAAATTCAAAGAAAACCTCAACAAAATTTAAAAGAAATTAATTTTGAAAAATTAACTATTGTTGAACAAGAAAAATTAAAACATACTTTCAAAAAAAAACGAACTGCAATTATTCCTGAAAATTATGTTATTACACCTGCAGTAAAATTAGATAATGTTGAAATAGAAAATACAATATTAAAAAAATTAACAAATCAAGGATTATCAAAAAGAAATAAAAAAGAAGATGAAAATGAAGATGAAGAAAAAATATTTGATTTTGAATCAGATGATGAAGAAAAAAACAAAAAAAAAAAAGAAAATAAAAATGATAATATATTTAATTTTGATAATAATGAAGAAGAAAATGAAGAACAAGAAGATGAAGAAAAAGTAATTAAACATGAAGGTTATTTATATAAACAAATAGATGATAATTTAAAAAAAATATGGTTTAAATTAGTTCATCATGATTTATATTTTTTTAAAAATAAATTTGATAAAGAACATCGAGGAATGCATAATTTAAGCGGAGTTTTTATTGAATCTTTACCAATAATACAAAAAAATGATAAAACATATTATGGATTTTCTTTATTATTTCCTGGAAAAAGAAGAGATTATTTTTGTGATGATGAATCTGAATATAAATTATGGATTGAAAATTTAAAAGTTGCTACTAATTTCACAAATTTAACAGATTTTTATTCAATTGGACCTCAAATTGGACAAGGAAAATTTGGAGTTATTAAAATATGTAAAAATAATTTAACTGGAAAAAAATATGCTTTAAAAATATTATCTAAAAAAGAAATGGACAAAACCGATTTAGAATTAGTTAAAACAGAAATTGAAATTTTAAAAGTCTGTCAACATCCTTATATTATTAAATTATATGATTTATATGAAAACGTTGATTATTATTACATAATTCAAGAATTATGCGAAGGTGGAGATTTATTTAGTTATATAGAAAAAAGAGGATTTTGTTTAAAAGAATCAAGAGCAGCTGAAATTGTTTATAAAATATGTAAAGCAGTTTATTACATTCATTCATATGGAATAATACATAGAGATCTAAAGCCAGAAAATATATTAATGAAAGATAATACTGAATTAAGTGATATTAGAATTATGGACTTTGGATTAAGTAAAATTTTAGGTCCAGAAGAAAGATGTACAGAACCTTATGGAACTTTAAGTTATTGTGCTCCTGAAGTTTTATTAGAAGAACCTTATAATAAAGAAGTTGATATTTGGTCTATTGGAGTAATTACTTATTTATTATTAAGTGCTCAATTACCTTTTAATCATAGAACTTCGCAAAGTGAAATTGCAAGACAAACTATTTATGATCCTCCACCTTATAGAGGAAAAATTTGGAATATTATTTCACCTGAAGCTAAAGATTTTATTGATAAATGTCTTAAAAAAAAGATGGATGAAAGAATTAATATTACTCAATGTTTAGAACATCCTTGGTTTAAAAAATATTTCAATGAATTTAGTGAAAATAAGAATAATGATAAAACAGGAACAAATTTTGAAAAATATTCTTCTCCAACTATTATTGAACCTCAAGATGATAGTGAAATAATATAAAATATTTTAAATTTTTAAATTAAATAGTTATAAATTTATTTTTAAAAATATTTATTTTAAAAATTATATATAAAAATTTTTTTATTAAATAATTTTAATAAAATAATAAAAGAATAAAAAAGATTGATAATTTATTAAATAAATTTATATTTAAAATATATATTTATATAATAGACAATAATATTTAAATAAGATATTTAATTTCAATTACTTTCTTTTTTATTTCCTATTATTGCATCATATTGATTTATATCCATAATAAAATTTTCAATTTTCATTTTTTGTAAATTAATATTTTTAAATAATGAATTTATTTCATTTTCATTATAATAATCTTTAATTAAAATATTCATACTTTTTTGAAAATCTGAAAGTAAATTCATAATAAAATTTTTTTCACTTCTACATTCTTCTTCTAATTTATCATGATGCATTATTTTTTGTTTCTTTGTTTTAAATGTATGTTGGCAATTAATATGTGAACAAATAGTGTCTTTATTATTTTTTTCAACGTGTGCAGTCTTACAATGATATTTATAATTTGCTCTATCATAATATTTCATTCCACAAATGTTGCATTGATAAGGTCTTTCACCTGTATGAATTCTATAGTGAATTTTTAAATTGTATGATGCAGTAAAACTTTTTTGGCAACCAGGATAATTGCACTGATATATTTTTTTGGAGGGAATATGTATTTTTTGATGTTTTTGAAGATTTTTTTCATTTTCAAATTTCATTCCACATCCAAAAAAAGGACAAAAAATTACATTTTTATGTAATAATTTATGTTTATTTAATTCTTCTTCTTTCTCAAATAAAATAGAACAATCTTCAAAATCACATTTATAGCATTTTACTAAATTTTTATATTTTCTTCCTGTTTTTTTTTTCAAAAAATATTTATTTTCATCAACATTTGTTGATGAAGAATTATTATTAATTTTATTAAAAGGGGAGTCTGTCGTATAAAATTGAGGAGTATAAGAAATATTTATGGGATAAAAAGCTGTTGGAATTAATTTAATGTTAGTAAGCATTATTGAAAAGAAATATTATTATTTTTATTTTTAATGGCCTTTATAATCATTTAGAATATAATATTTTTATAATAATAGTTATTGAAAAAAAAATCAAAATTATAAAATTAATTTTTTCAATAAATTTATTCTTTTCTTTTTTTAAAAATTATATTTAATTTTTATTTTTATTTTTAATATATATATTAATAATATAAAATTTAATATTTATTATAATATTAAAAATAAATAATTATAAAATTAATTTTAAATTATTATTAATAAAAAATGGATAAAGTTCTATGATGAGGTTTTGCTTTATCTTTTATTTTTTCTCCGTTTTCCCATAAATAAATATCGATTTCAATTGATAAAACATTTTTCATTCCAGCTTCAATTAATTTATTTTTAATTTTTTCAACTGAAATAATTGTTGCAGCTCTAATTTCAATTTCTTCTATTGAACCATGCATTAATTCAACTTTATTATCAATTTTTTCAGAAAGTTGTTTTGAATATTCTAAAATTTCCATTTCTCTTAATATTTGAGGAACTCGATAATCAGCAAACATAGTTAAATTATTTATTGAAGTTCCAAAATCTAAAACTTCATTAATTTCATTTTTTCCTGTGACTTTTATTAAATCTTTATATGCAATAAATAAATCAGAAACTAAAATTTGAGCTCTTTTATAAAAAAATACTTGTTCTCCATTATAAATAGCTTGATCTCTAAAACAACAAAAATAATCAATAATATTTTTTACAAGTTGAACTGCGTTTTTATTACATTTTTTTATAAATTCTCTACAACTATTATTAAAATATAATGAAATTACATTAAATACTTCTCTTAACATTCTTGCTCTTTCTTCTAATAAACAAAAATCACATTTAAAAACATTTTCTTTTAAATCTTTGGCTTGAATGTTTTTTAAAAAATCTATTTCAAAAAATTTAATGTTGTTTTTTAAAATCTCATATAAATTTTTTGATAAATCATAATATTCAAAAGGAAAATTAGGCCAAAAACAATAATTTAATGTATCTATAACAAATATATATCTTAAAAAATATTCAAAATCAACTGTTTCAGGTTTAAAATGTGAATCACACCAATTAGGAAAATTTAATTTTGTTTTACCTTCAATAATTTGTTGTGAAAAAAAATTTATTTTATTTTCATTAATTTTTACATTTTTTGAGTTTTTACAAATTTTAATACATGAATCTTTTACATATTTACAGGGATTTGGAAAAATTTCTTGCATAATTTAAAATTAATATAATAATTAAAATTAATTTTAATACATATTTCAAATTAAAAACTATTAATTTCTTATTATAATAATTTAAAGAAAAATAAACAATTAGATTAATATTTATTTATAATTTAATAAAATTTTTTTCTTTTTTTATAAAATATTAAATACAATTTTTATATATAATATAAATTATTTATATATTTATAGAATATAGATGAAATAATATAAACAAAAAATAATTTTAATTTATAAAAATATTTATAAATCATTTTATTTTTTAATTAAATCTTTAAAATATTCGATTTGATTTTGTATATGTTTTTTTTTATTTATTGCTAATTTTATATCAGAAGCAGTAATTCCATCACTAAATTGTGCATTAATATAATTAAAAAAATCGAATAAACATAAAGCTAAATAAACACCTTTTTTTGAAACTTTATTAATTTCATTGACAGAAAATAAATTTGGATTTTCTTTTTTTAATTTAGAAATTTTTTGAATTTGTTCAGAACTTAAGTTAATTTTAGTTGGTAATATTTCAATTAATAATTGTTCTATATAAATAAATATAAATTAAAATATTCTTACTTATTGAATTAACTTTATATTTTTTTAATATAACCTGTGATAAATTAAGAATTAAACTTTGAGTTGGAATTTCTAAATAATTTTCGTTTAATATTATATAAATTATTGTAAATAAATTAATCACTTCTTTTGGTTGAGTTTTACAAGATAATTGAACTTCATCATTTTCAGTTAATAATTTAATACTTTCAGTTGATAATTGTGAAAAATTAAAAGGTTTTTCGAAAATAGAAATGTCCTATTTATTAATAAAAAATTAATAAAATATTTTACATGATTATTAATTAAATTATTTATTTCATTTAATTCCTTTTTTAATTGATTCAATTTATCATTTACAATTTCTTTTAAGTTGATTTTTTTATTTAAAATTTTATTTTTTTTTAATATATTTATTATTTTATCTTTTTGAAAAAAACCATTTTTAATTGTTAAAATAATACTATTAATAATTTTTTCATTTAATTTTTTCTTTTCTTTTAATTTTTTTATTTCATTAATTTTTTTATAATTTTCTAAATTAATTTCTGTTTTGTATTTTAATTGATATGAATCATTTAATTCATAATGATTTTTATTTTTTTTAATATTTTTCTTTTTAGTTTTATTATTTAAAGGAATATATTTTTTTTCGCTATTTAATAAACTATTATTTTGAAGATTTTTAAAATAAATTGAATTATTTTCTTCTAATTTAATTAAATCATCTTTAATTGATTTTTCTATTGGATTATTATTATTATTAACAAAATTATAAATGTTATTAATTTGTTGAGAATTATTATTTATTATATTTTGTTTATCATAATTATTTGTATTATGTTCATAATTTTTAATATTTTTTTCTAAAGAATTTTGTAAATTTTTATTATTATTTTTCAATAAAATATTATTATTATTATTATTTAAATATTTTAAATTATTATTTATATTATTTGTTTCTTTATAATTTAATTTTTGATTATAAATTTCTAAATAAGTTTTTTTATGTTTTTTCTCATTATTTAAATTAACTTTTTCAAATATTTTTGGGTCTAAATTTTTAGTTTGAAATCTTTGATGGGTGTTTTTATTTTGTTCATATAAATTTTTATTTTTATTTAATGTTGTATAATTTAATGTTTCTTTTTTTTTATGATATAAAATATTTTTATCAAAATTATTATTTGTGTAAAATTTATTATTATTATTTAATATTTTTTTATTTCTATTACTTAAATCAGGTGTAAGAGCTTTATTATGTTTAATAAATTTTACATTATCATCTGAATTTTTAATTGGGCTTTTTTTTACTGTTTCTTTATTTTTCTTATCTAAACTTTTTTTTATATAATTTTTATTATCATTTTTTTTTTCTACTAAATTTTTATTTCTTGTTGATAATAATAATTGATTATTTTTAAATAAACTTTTATCAGGAGTTATTGATTTAATATGATGTGTTTTTTTTAAATTATTAATCTTTTTTATATTGTTAATTTTATTTGAAATGGATGATTTATTTTCTGTTTTTTCAATATTATTATTTGTTTTATTATTTAATTTTATTTTATTTGTATTTTTATTGTGATTAATTTCTGGCGTTAAATATTTAGTTGGAGTATTTACTAATGAATTTAAATAATAATCATTATTATGTAAACATTTTATTGGTGTAATATTTCTTTGAATATTACTATTTAAATGTTCTAATAATTTCAAACGACATTTATAACATTTTTGACGACTTATATCTAAAATTTTATTAAATTTCAGTTCAGAAACTTTTATTTCATTAGACATTTTATTTAATAATTTTAAATCCCCAATTTCTTTATTAATGAGAAAATCAAAATTATATTTACTAAAAAATTCTTTTATTTTTGTAATTATAAAATTTTTTATTTCATTTTCATTATTATTCATTAAATATAAATAAATATTAAAATATTTTATTTTATAATAAAAAAATATAATAAAAAAGAATAATCAATATAATAAAATTGTAATATTTGATTTGAAAATACAATATTACAAATATTTAATAATAAAATTATTTAAAATACATTTATTAACCAAAATTGTTAGTATTATAAAATTATTAATTTATATCAAAAAAATTAAATAAAAGAAATTTAAATTAATTATTTTATAAAAAATATATAAAACAAAGTAAAAATTTCAATTGAAAAATTAAATAAAATAAATATAAATTTATTAATAAATATTATTATTTCAAAAAATATTAAATCAAAATTTAAATTTAAAAAAGATTTATTTAATATTATTTTGAATTTAGTTATGCAAAATATTTTATTAATAAATTTAATTAAATATTTCTTTAGTTAATTAAGGTTATTATTTGATTAAAACAAGTATTTTATTTTAAAAATAGACCTCAAGATAAAATAAAATTTTATTAATTTATTAATTATATAAATATGCAAGAATTCGGAGATAATTCAATCATAACTTTAAATGAAAATAAAGAAAATTATTTTAAAGAATTAAAATCTCCGTTTAATTATTCTCATTTTTGGTCTTATATAGATGAAGATTTTTTTAAGCAATATTTAGATACTCAATACAATAAATTAAATCAATTACTATATAAAAATGAAAAAATAAACTTAACCTTTAAAAAAAAAGAAAAAGATTTTGAAGTTTTAAAATTTAAAGATTTTTTAAAAAAATCAAATTTAAAAATTAAAATAATAAATGAAAATAAAAAAAATAATTTACAAAATAATTCAATAACAAATGAAATTAATTTATATTCAAATTTTTATTCACAAACGTTCAATAAAAACAAAGAATATAAACAAATATTATTAAATAAATTTCAATTTGAAAAAAAAGAAAAGAAAATATTAAAATCTCTTTTATTTAATACAAAAATTACACAAATTCGTTTAAAAAATTTAAGTGAATATATTTATAAACTTCAAATGGAACAATTTGCTGAAAATATTTCTAGAATTCAATGTTCAAAAGATAAAAAAAATTATTATATAACATTTACATCTTCAGAAAAAATTCCTTCAATTGTTTTATCAAAAAATCAATATGAAGAACTTATAAATTTTAGAAAAGATATATCTAATTCAATAACTGAATCTTTTATAGTAAAAGAACCTGTAATTAATCCATTCGTAAATTCAAATTTAAAAATAATTAAAAAAAAATCAGAAAAAGAAACAATAGGTAAATTTTATGTACCTTTTTATAATGAATGTCATATTTGCAAACTAAAAAAAATGTCAGATGAACTTATAAAATGTAATAATTCAGAAAATGTTCTTAAACATACAAAAAAAATTACAAATAAAAACACTGATTTTTATATGATTAATAATGGAACATTAATAGTAAAAGATAAAATATATTTATTATTAAATTATGATGGAAATGTAAAGGATTTAATAGATAATTATTTTGTTAAAATAAATAATAATAAGTTTAAATGTGATAAATATTTTTGTAAAAATTGTCTCAAAAGTAATTTTGAAATTAATATAGATAATAAATCAAATGAAAAAAATTTTATTTGTCCTTGTTGTCAAAGTAAATGTTTATGTAGTAGGTGTTTAAGAAGAGAAGAACTAATGAAACAAATAGCTAGTTATATAACATTAGGTGGAAAAGAAGATAATTTATATAATTTTTTAAAAAACAAAAATAAATTAATAGAAATTTTAAAAGATCATATATTATTAAGTAAATTTATAATATTTAATTTAAGTAGTTCAAATAAAGAAAAAGTTAGTGTTGATAAAAATAATTTAAATTTAATATTAGAATATAAAGAAAAAATAATTGAGTATCAAAAATATTTAGCAATTATTTTTGAAAAAATTAAATTATATAAAGATTTAGAAGATATAAATGAAAATATTTTTGAAGATAAAAAAGAAAATAAAATTAATATTAAATATAATAAATCTATATTAAAAAATATATATAAAGATAATATAAATAAAAACAAAAAAGAAAAAAATAAATATTTAAGAAAAAAAAGAAAAAAATAATCATTAAGAAACACAAAATAATAATATAATTTATATGAAAATATATAATAAATAAAATATTGTTTAAAAAATAATATTTTATTATTATAATTTATTTAATAAAATTTTAAATAAAAAAAATATTAGTAATTAATATTAGTTCTTTCACTTGCCATAGTTCTAAAAACTTCATCATATCTTTTTGTTAAATAACCTTCTAAATTATTAATATTTCCTATCATTTCATTTCTTATATTTTTTATTACAACTTCTAAAGTTTCACACTTTTTTTTTAAAGTTTCTATATCATCATTTGTATATTCAAATAATTTTTTTACATTTTCATTTTGTGTTTGTAAATTATTTTGATTAAAATCTATAAATTTTTGATTTTCATTAATAATATTTAAATTAAATTTTTCTATTTCAATTTTACATTTTTTTATTTCATTTAAAAAGTCATTTTTAATAGAAGCGTTTTGTTTAGATTGAGATTGTAAAAAATCTTGCATTTTATTTTGTAATTCATTTTTAGTAGAATTATAATTATCTTCAATCATTTTTGAAATATTTTCAAAATGATTTAATTTATTTATAACATCTGATGTAAATAAATTAAAATCATTTTTTACTTTTAATTGTTTATCATTTAACATTTCAAATTCATTTTTTAATTTATTTAATAATTTATTATTTTCAACTTTTTGAGTTTTTAATTTTTCAAAATCATTTTTTAAAAAATTAATTTCTGAATTTATATTACTAATTTCATTTTGAATTGATGTTAAATTTGAATTAACATTATTTGTTAATGAATTAATAGAATTTTTATTTGAATCTAATTCATTTTTTAATACATTCATTTGATTACTTAAAATATCTTCTAATGTTTTTATTCTATTTTCGCATTCATTTATTTGTAAATAATTATCATTTTTTCTATTTAAATAATTTCTTTCTATTTCATCAAATTTTTTTAAATTATTTTCAATTGAATTAAAATATTTATTGTTATTATTTGTAATATCAATTAATATTTCATTTTTTATTTCATCTATATGTTTTAACATTGAGTTATTTAAATCAGAAAATTCTTTTTTTAATTTTTGAATTTCACTTGTAGTATTTTCATTCATTAAAAATGTTTTTTTTTCTATATTTTGTCTTAATTTTGCTTCTTCTCTTAATAATTCTTCTATATGTTCTTGATAAGATTCATATTGACCAAATTTTTTATTTATTTTAGAAAGATCTAAATTCATATCTGCAAATTTTGATTCCATTGAATCTCTCAAATTATTATTACTTATGTTTATTGAACCTTTAGATTTTTTCATATTTTATAATATATTAATAGAAATTTTTTATTAATAAATTTTTAATTTAAATAAAACAAATTATTAAATAATGAATATTAATTAATTAATAATAAAATGTTAATCGATAATTAAAAAACATGTTAAATAATAAAACTATTCTTCATTTTTAATATTTTCAATTTTATTAGTTTCATCATTTAGATTACATTCAAATAAATAATGAGCAGATTTAAAAGTCATTTTATCAGAAATTAAACTATCTTCATATGCATAAACCCAAGAGCCATTCGTACTTTTTTTTCCTTCTTCATTTTCTTTTAGATCATAATTTATACTCCCATCTATAATAAACCATTTTTCATCATTATATTTAATAGTACAATGTATCCTAGACAACATATTATCTTCAATATATATTGCGTTTTCGGCTTTTCTCCCTATTGTAAAAGGAGAATCAGAAGGTGTAAATGCTAAAAGGTTTTGTTTTGAATTACTACTAAATATTTTCACATTTAATATGCAATCATTTTCAAAATTATTTTTTTTTATAATATAATTCTCATTAACATCATTATCATTTTCATTACCTGTAGTAAAAACCAAATAATTTTCTCCTATATTTAATAAAAAATTATTTTTTATTTCTAACCAATCCATAATTTTTATAAAAGTACCAAAACCATGTCCTAAATCTTTTAAATAATATTGCATGTCATAGGGGTTAAATTTAATTTGAAAATGTCTTCCATAATATTTATCATCCGTTACATCATTATCTATAGGATTTATTATAATATCTAATTCATTTTCTTTTTTTTCTTCATCTTTCTCATACCCAAAATATGTTATTCCATCCTTCTTTCTTTTACTATTTGAATACCCTAATGGGTCTATTTTGATATATATTTTTTTCTTCTCTTTATTACTACTATTGTTATAAATATTATTATTTTGATAATCCCCATTTGTTGTAATGAAATTACTATTAGTATTATTTGAATTATAAGATGTCATTTCTAAATTTAATATTTTTGATTTATTATAAACATCTTTTATTTTCACTATATCAAATATTGTTCTTTCCTCTTCTTCATTTATTGATTTTTTTTCCTCTTGATTTATAATATCATCTATATATATTTCATCTTGTAATAATTCTGGGATAAATTCATCATTCCCCTCTGTTTCTATTTTTTTTAATTTTGTTGACCTTTTTTGATCAGATTTTACTTCTTCATTTGTATCTATTTTATATGGCATTATTTTACAACACTAAATCAAATAATATACTTAGATAATTAATATAATAATTTTTGTACTTACTTCTGCACCCATTATTTTTTTTTAAATAAATAATTTAAATAATTATTTTAAAAAACAAATTGTTTTATAAGCATTAATAATTAATTATGCATAAATTAATATTTATTTAAATTAGAAATTAACAAATTAACAAATTAGCTTGTATTATATTCAATTTCCTTTTCTTCTTTTAATAAATTATCTAAACCTTTTAACGATTGAAGAATACATTTTTTATCAGATTCTTGGAAATATCCTGCCGATACAATTTCTTCAATAACAAAATAAGCTTTATGATAATTAAAGATAATATCTAATTCGCATACACTACCAAAGTATCTATCTAAGCATTCTACAAAATGATGGATTATTTCTAATGTTGTTAATTCATTTTCATCTTTATCACATAAAGTAATAAAATATAGAGATGCATATCTTTTATATATTATTTTATATTCTCCCCATTCCATAAAGTTACATAATTTACTAGATCTACCAATAACAGTTATTGCTACTTCCCTCATATATTTATCTTTATCTAAAATATGAGACATATCGAACCATTTTACTAATCTTATTAAACCTCTTCTATTAATTAACATTAAACAGTGAATCATTTTTTTTAATTTTAAGCTGAATTAAATAAATTAATTTATTTAAAAAAAATAATTTATTAAAATTATTTAATATTTAGAAATATTTAATTATAATTATAATTTTTTTTATAAATAATTTAAAATATATATAATTTAATGGGGATTGGGGATTGGGGATTGGGGATTGGGGAT
>JAEEGK010021320.1_pt1 | contig 13693 bp, 6 predicted proteins | sample 8958771 | NCBI WGS metagenome assembly JAEEGK01 (sample SAMN16246547, study PRJNA631951) | gut metagenome | biome: gut microbiome; feature: rumen; material: SC-attached | host: Bos | place: Iran: Karaj | collected 2018-10 | reverse complement strand
AGTAATTTTTATTTTTTTAGAAAATCCATTTTATTCTAATCAATCAATTATAAATTTTTATATTTATTTTTTATTGTCTTTATTCTTCTAATTTCTTCTTTAACTCTTTACTTAATTTTTCAAAAATATACTTTAAATTGAGAACAATCCAATAATTTTTTTTTTAAAATTTCTCATTAATCATCACATTATTCTTATGTTTATATATTATAAAAAAATATCTTAAAAAAATAATTTTATAAATTCAATCCAGAATGATTATTAATATTTTGGAATTTGATATATGAATTTGAGTGTTTTAGATATGATAAATTTAGACAAAGAACAAAAAAAAAGAATGGATAAAAAAAACCAAGAAATATGAATAATTAATAAATCTCAGAAAAATTTGTTAAATCATTTATATTAATTTTAAAAATAATTTTAAATCTGTTTAAAAAAGATTATTATGAATTTAATAATACAAACAAAAAAATCAAACTCATAATTATAAATTAATTATGAAAATCTAAAATATAAATATTATTTTTCTTTAGAAATTATCAATTAAAGAATTTAAAAAGTATAAAAAACTCAAAAAATGAAAACAAAGAATTTTGAGTTATCTCCAGAAATACCAAAAAAAAAGAAAACATTATCTCCAGAAGCAAAAGCCAAAAGAAGACAATTTAAAGCAAAATTTAATATTGATAAAGAAAGATTAAATGAAAAAGATATAATATCAATAATAACTGAAATTGAGTCTGAAATAAATGAATCAATTGACCCTGAAGATTTTTCAAAAAAATTAATGAGTAAATTAGATATCAATAATAATGGATATGTAAAAACAAATGATTTAATAGAAGAAATTGTAAATAGAAATGAAGCTTTAATTCAAGATGAATTTTATGAATTTTTTAAAACAATTAATGAAATATTAAAATCTAAAAGTGAAGATATAATTAAAAAATTAAGAAGATTACAAAGCAGAAATTGGATTATTAATGAAAAAAAAAATTTTATCCCATTAATAGAAAATATCATTAAAACAATAGCAGAAAAAAATATTTATGAATTAGAAAATCAAACAATCGATATTTCTGAGAATGATGGAAAAAAATTTTTATTGAAATATTCTAAATTAGAAGATTCAAATAGAAAAGAAAAAGATTTTATTTCAATGAGAAGTTCTTCGAAAAAATATTCAAATTCTCATTCAAATTATGTTCCAAAAGCTTCAAATAAAAAAAGAAGAAGTACAAATTTAACAAATTTAATTTCTCCTTCAATAGTAGCATCAATGTATGATCAAATGAATAAAATTGATAAATGTGATTTTAATATATTTGAAATAGATCAAATTTTAGGAAAAAAAACTTCAATATATATCGCAATAGAAATATTAAATAAATTTCCTTTTGTTGAAAACAATGATGTTCCAAGTGATATCCTCAAAAATTTTACATCTCAAATAGTAGAACATTATGACAGAGTAAATGCAATATATCATAATGATTTACATGCTGGAGATGTAATGCAAACTTCATATACAATATTCATTCAAGGTGATTTAAAAAAAAAAATGAAATTAAAAGATTTAGATATATTCGCATTATTAGTAGGAGCATTATGTCATGATTACAAACATCCAGGAACTAATAATTTATTTCAAATAAATACTAAATCAAAATATGCATTAAGATATAATGATACTTCAGTTTTAGAAATGTATCATTTGGCACAAACTTTTAAAGAATTACAACATGAAGACTATAATATATTTAAAAATTTTTCTCCTGAAGAATATAGAATTTGTAGAAGAAGAATGATAGATGGTATTTTAGCAACAGATATGGCAAAACATGCTAAAGTATTATCAACAATGAAAACATATACTGAAAGTTATAATATTGTTAAAGGAGAAAATTTTGAAAAAATTTTCCAAGAAAATGATAAAAATAAAAGTTTGGTTAAATTATTTGATAAACAACAAGATATGTTAAATATGATAATTCACACTGCAGATATATCTAATCCAGGAAAACCAGATAAAATTTCTGGTGAATGGACAAAAAGAGTATATGATGAATTTTTTATTCAAGGTGATATGGAAAAAGAATTAAACTTACCTATAAGTAGTTTTTGTGATAGAAATACTACAAATGTAAATAAAGCTATGATAGGTTTTATTTCTTTTGTAGTTGGACCTACTATTGATACCTTGACTAATTTAGTTCCTGAAGTTTATGATTATACTGAATATTGTAGAGGAAATTTAAAGAAACATAAAATTGGTGCTAAAAATGATGATAGGAAGGTTGAAGCTGAAAAAAAGAAAAAAGAAATGATGGAAAAGAAAAAAAAAAATAAGGAAGAAATAACTAAAAAAGAATAAGTAAGATTTGTAATTTTTTATTAGTTTTTTTAATTATTTTTTTTTTATGAAAGTATTTTTATTTGTGTAAGAAGTTTAGAAAAATAAGTAATATATATATTTTAGAAAAGTAGAATATTTATTTAAAAATTTATAATAGTTATTAATATAAAATTAATTTATTATTTTTTAATATTTTTCACGATTTGAAGATTAATCAATTAATAATAAATTAAATTTTTTAAAAAGTAAATCAAAAATATTAAAAAAATAAAAGTAAAGTACCTTTAATTAAACAAAAGAACTGTAATTTATCATAAATAAATGTCTTCTGTAATATCGGAATTTTAGATTATTGTTTTTTCTTATCATTTTTTATTTTTTAAATTAATTTTTTATGTTTATAAAAAAAATAAAAATTAAATTTTATTTCCATTGATTTAATTATTTATTCAGTTTTATTTTTTCTCTTATTTTTTCTAATTCTCTTTCTATTTTTAATATCCTTTCATTTTTTTCTTTTTTTGATTTTATATCTTTTAATACTCTTGGATTTTCTGGAAGTTTTAATAAACAATCTTCAAGATATTTTTTTTCTTTTAATAATTGATTTAATTGACCCTCTAAACTATCTTCTTCTTCATTATATTTTCTTTCATATTCAAAATCAGTATTTTTTTTATATGAATTTCTATTATAATTTTTTTCATAAGAATTATTATTTTTATTATCTGAATTAATATTTGATTCACTTTCATATAAATTATGCTTGTAAGTATATTCTTGTCTATTACCATAATTTGGATTATCAAATTCTTTATAATTATAAATGTTATTATTGTTATTATAGTTATTATTTTCATTACTGTTCTTTTTATTTAATGTATTTTTTAATGTCATTAATTCTTTTTGTAGATTAAATGTTATTGCTTTTTGTTCTTCTAAATGAGAATTAAAATTCTCATTTTCTTTTTTTGTTTTTTGGAAATTTTTATTTAAAGAATCATAATCTTTTTCTAATTGACTTTTTACTTTTTCTAATTCTTTGATTCTATTTCTTAAATTATTTATTTCTTCTTTTGATTCAGCAAGAGCAATAGATAAATTTTCACTTTGATTGATTTGTTTTTCTTTAAATCCTTTTAATTTATCGTTTTCAATTTTTAAATTTTCAACTTTCATTTTTAAATTATCATTTTCTTCTTTAAGTTCATTATTTTCAGAATATTTTAAATCTAAAGTTTGTTTTAAATTATCCATTTCTCTTTCCATTTCTTCCATATTATCATTTATATTATTATATGGAATTTCATCTTTTCTTTGAGCTAATTGTTCCCTTAATTCATTTATTAAAGAATCTTTATATGATATTTCATTTTCTAATTGTTCTATTTTTCTATTATTATTATAATTATTATTATTGTTATTTATATTATAATTTTTATTATAGTTTCTTTGTTCTCTTTCTTCTCTTTCATAATTTTTATTTACATTAGGATTAAAAGTTGAATTGTAATTATTATTTTGATAACTATCATCTTCATATTGTTTTTTATTTTTATAATTATTTTCTTCATATTTTGGATTGTTATATTTATACTCTATATTATAATCCATATCATTATCATTATTTACAATACTTCTTTTATTATTATTATTTGTTTTATTTGAATATAAATTCCTTTCATTTGATTCTTGAAATTTATTTAATTTCTTCATTTTTTCTTCAAATAACTTAGAATTCTTTTCCATTTCTCTTAAATATTCTTCGTTTATATCATTATAGTTAATATTATCATCTTGAAAATCATCTCCTCCAAATTTCGCAGTTTTATTTTTAAAACTCATTAAATGTAATAATAATAAATTTAAAGCAAAAAATTTATAAAAAAAATATAAATAAAAAAAATAAAAAATTTAACCATAACAATTATAATAATATTTCATGTAATCATCTTCTGATTTTCTTTTAATATAATCAATATATTTTTTCTTTTCAATATCTCTTATATCTCTATTATTTCTATTACTTAAAGTTTGAATGCCTTGTTCAGTAATATTATCAACATAATCATTATTACTAAAAAATCCAATTTTTTGAACTTTACTATTTCTTTGTTTAGCACTATAAAAAGACCTTGAAGTTCTATTTCTAAATTTTGGAAACATTTTATATAAAGAAGTTTGTTGAAGTCTATTTACATCTCTAATTCCAAAACCATTTGTAGTATTAAAAAATGGATTTCTTAAAGTTTCTTCATTTACTAATTCTAATTCTTTCATATTTTTCTCGTAATTTATTTGCTTTACTCTTTTTTTTATATTGTTAAATTGATCATAGTTGTTTTTTAAATAATCTTTATATTCTTTTGCCATTGAACCTACTTTTTTTTTTAAAAGATTCATCCATTTATCACTTTGATAATATGGGATTATTAATTTATCTGTACTCATATTTTTTTCAAAAGATTTTATTTCTGTTTGAAATAGTTTTCTATCAGAACTATCATCATACATTTTTTTCTTTTTAGTTTGTTTTTTTATAATAAAATTTATATTGATTTGAATTAAAATAAAAAAATTATTTTGAAAAATCTACAAATTTACTATATAATAAAATTAATTTATAAATAATAATATCTATATTAATTATAAATTATTTTATTCTCCCGAAAAATAATCTTCATTAATTGAATTAATCTTATCCATTATTTTATCAGTGAATTTAACATTACTTATTCCATCAATAAATTCATCTTCAGTTAATTTAATATTAGATAATTGTTGAAGTGTAGTTACAATTTCTTCAAAATCCATTTTAAGAAAATTTTCTTCGTAATAATTTAAAATAACAATTGCAGTTTTATATAATGTACAAATACCTTCAATCATATAAACATCCCAAATTCTAAATGTTAATTCAACAGATAAACTTCTAGAATATAAAGTCATAAACCATTCAATTAAAAAATGCTCAGGAATAATATCTAAATTAAAAAAATGATTATATAACTTAGGTAAATTACAAAAAAAAATTTCTTGAAATAATTCAAGTCTACTTTTAATTTTTTTTTCATCTAACCTATAAAAAGGTAAAATTGAAGGATTTAAAATAATATTCATTAAACAAATAAAACTTTGAAATTTCTCCATTTGTAATATTAATGTTCCAGCAACATAACTTAAGCCTTGAACATATCCTATATCTGGTCTACTTATTACAAAAGCTCTTAAAATTTCTCTTAAATCTTCACTTTCAGGAGAATTATTTTTAAAAACTCCTAAATTAAAAAATGTTCTTTCTATATCTAAATCTATTAAATTAATACTCTTTTCTTTATCTCTTGTTTGAATTATATATTGACTATAACTTTTATTTGATTGTGATATTTGAAAATTTTCTTCTTCATCTTCATTTAAATTATTCTTATTATTTGACTTTTTATTTTTTAAAAGAAGTTTTATTGATTTTATTACTTCTATATTATAATAATCTTTTGTTATTGAAAATTTATTTCCAATACATAACATCCATATTCTTCCTCTTATTTTTTGTGGTATTCCTTCATAAAAATAATGTTTAAAATTTTTATTTGATTTCATTATATTCCAATTAGGTAAAATTTCCTTTAACCAATAATTTGCTCTTTTTTCATCATTTTCATGTTTAATTTCTAATTTTTTTAAATGAATTTTTTCCATTTCTTGTTTTAATTTAATTTGCTTTTTATACATTTCTCTATTTTCTAAAACTAATTTTCTATGTTTTTCTTCTTCTTCTTTAGTTTTTCGAGGTAAATTTTCTGGTCTAAATGACATAGGACCTTCTTGAAAATTTGAAGATAAAGATATATTTAAAATATTAATATAACTTCTTAATTCTGTCATTGAATTTTCTGTTGGTTTTGTTGATGTTAAAGTTGAAATATTTTGTTCCTGTAATAATTTATTATATGAAAATTCATCTATATCACTTTCATTTAAGTCATTTAAAATTTCTTCTTCTAAAATTTGAATATTATTTAATTGAGAATATATGTTATTATTATTATTGTTATTAATAGAAATCCAATTTTCATCTGATAATGAAATTTCATTTTTAATATCTTTTATTTTTTTTTGGAAAATAATTGGTTGATTATTATATATTTTTCCAATAAATAAAATTGAATCTTTATCAGAAATAAACATTGTAGAATAAGCACTTGTTTTAATATCTATAATATTTTCATTAGAATTTAAAAAATAATTATAATTTATACTTTTATCTTTATTTAATAATACAAGAGGTTCTTCAGTATTAATTTTACTTTGATTATAAGTATTATCTCCAAATATTATAATATTACCATTATTTAATAAAATACAAGAATGTCTTTTTCCAAGAGCAATTTTTTTTATTTTAATATTATTTAAAATTTCACTTGGTGTATCAATTCTAAATCTGTCATTAATTCCACATTGTCTACAAGAATTATCTCCCCATGTAAATATATAATTTAGATTTTTATCATCATTTCTTTTTTTACAATTTGCCATATGAAAATTTTCTCCAGAGCAAATATCTTCTGTTGAATATTCTAATAAATCTAATATTAATTTTTGGTTTTTATCTCCTTCTTTTTGATAATATATCATTCCTCCTAATGTTAAAAATAACGTTTCATCTATACTACATGATATTTTTTTTATTTGTTTCTTTTCGATAATTCCTGATAAAATATTAAGTTGGTTAATATTTAAATTATTTATATTTATTTCATTTTCTTGGGTTAAATATAATATATTTGATTTTGTAATTTTATAAAACATTTTTTTAGCGAATGAAATAAAAGTAGTTTCTTCTTTATTATTATTTTCAAATTGTTTTGTTTCTGAATTATTATTGTTTATTGTTATAATATAAATATTTGAATTAATATCAATAATATAACTATCATGGAAAATACTATTATAAATCAAATATTTATTGCTTTTATTATCTCTATTATCTTCATTATTTAAATCAATATAAAATAATTTATCATTATTATCTTCTTCCATTATATTAATATTAAAAATATAAGAAATTAAAAAAAATAAAAATTCTTACCGAGAAAAATAAATAAAATTTTAAAAAATGAATTTTCAAACTTATTCTTTATCAAATTCACCTAAAAACTTAATTCCTAATCAAAATTATCGAAATGAATATAATTATCCTTGTAATTGTTGCCAATGCCATTGCAAATGTTGTTGTTGTCAATGTCCTTGTCCATGTCAATGTCATCAACAATCAATCAATCAACTAGAAGAAAAAAATAATAATATTAATCAAGATATGTATTATCAAGAAAATAATTACCCTCAAAATCTTAATAATAGAAATTTCCATAAACCAAATAACGGAAGTTTACAAAATCTAATGTCTCCAGAATCTATAGGAAAAAATGAGAATAATTTTAATAATTATATAAATATGCCAATTAATTATTGTAAAGATGATGTTGAAGGATTTAATAATAATAAATTACCAAACATGAGGTTAAATGAGGAAACAAATTATATTAATAATAATACTATTTCAAATACTACAAATGATAATTCTCCTATTCAAAGTTCTAATTTTTATTCTCCTTTTGTAAATGAACAAAAAAATATATATAATAATGAAATTGATGTAAATAAATTTAAATATCAAGAACCTAATGATATTTATAATAATAGTAATAGATTTGATATAAATTATTGTAATGAATATGATAATCCAAAACAAAATAGACTTAATAGAAATATGAAATCTTTTTCTTCTAATAGAAAAAATATTTATATTAATACTACATATGATGATTCTTTTCAAAATTTAAGACATAATAAAAATATTAATGAAAATGAAATGAGAGATGAAAATAGATTTAAGTTTTTCAATCAAACTGACTTTAATAATTGTAATGAGAATAGACCCAATAATATAGAAACTAATTATCAAAGAACTTGTTATGAAACCCTTAATTATTCTCAACCTAAGAGAAATTTCAATGACAATAATCACAATAGATCATTTGGAAATTTATTAAAAGAAGAAAATAAGTTTATAGGAAAGAGAAAAGTCTTAAATCCTTTTAAAAATAATTATTATCTTCAATTACCAAAAAAAAGAGTAAGTAATAGAAGAAATAAATTATATATTCAAAAATTTAGTTTAAATATTTTGGGAGAAGAAACGGATAAAAATAATAGTGAATATAATTCTAAATTTCAAAATGATGATTTAAATAATAATAATAATTATATTATTCAAAATCAAAATGAAGAAATTGATAAATTAAAAGAAAAATTAAATAAGAAAAATGAAGAAAAAAATAAATTAAATTCACAATTAAATGAAATTCAAAATGATTTATTAAAATTAAAAAAAGAAAATAGTAATTTACATAAATTAATAAATAATAATAATGATGATGATGAAAAAAATATCTTAAAAGCAGAAATAGAGCAATATAAAAATAATTTATTAAATTTACAAAATGAAAATAATCAATTAAAAGATGAAAATAGTAAAATGAAAGAGAAATTAAATTCAAATAATTTAGGTAATATAAATAATGATGAATTCTTAAGTTTAAATAATAATGAAATACAGTATAATAATGAGAATAGTCAAAACTTTAAAAATAATCCTCTTAGAAATAAAGGAAAAAATCTAGAATTGGAATCAATTCAAGAAGAAAATAAGAAATTATCTCAAAAAATATTAGATTATGAAAATTTGTTTAATAATGAAAAAAAGAGTTTAAAAGAGCCTTTTGATAATTTAGAAGTAAAAAATGGAGGTAAATTATTTTATAAAGGAATTGCATATACTGAAGAAGAATATTTGAAGAAAATAACTCAATCAAAGACAAAGAAAATATTAAGTAGTTCTATTTCTTCTGGTAAATTAATATCAAAATTAAAAATTGAAACAGATTTAAGTGTTAAACCAATTAAATCTAAAATTAAAGTAGTTAATAATATTAAAGATTTAGGAGAAAGTAGTAATTTAATATTTAGTGTATTTGGTGGAAAAAATATAATGTGTTATGATATGAATAGTAAAAACTTTTATTTCTTTGATTTTGCTGATTATAATAATTTTTCAACTAATTATATTAATGATGAAGATAATGGAAATGTATATTTATCTTATAATTCATTTTTATATATTTTAACAGGAAAAAATTATGATATGTTTTATAGTTTTAATCCTCAAAAACAAGCAATGGAAAAATTATGTTCTTTAAAAAATAATCATTCTAAAGGATGTTTAATTCCTTATCATAATTCAATTATTTGTTTAAGTGGTCAACATAATAAAAAATGTGAAATTTATTCAACTATTAAAAATGATTGGTCTGATATGTCTGAAATGAATATTGAAAGAAGTGAATTTGGTTGTTGTATTATTCAAGATAAATTTTTATTTAGTATATTTGGATTTAATTATCCTAAAAATGAATATTTAAATTCAATTGAATATTTAGATTTATTGGAAGAAGGTTCTACTTGGAAATATTTAGATTATAAAAATGATAAATTATTATCTTTATATATTAAAGGATTATTAGCAATTAATTATAATGATGAAAAAATAATTTTAGTTGGAGGATACAATGGAGAATTAAATAAACCTGTTGAAGACTTTAATCAATTAATTCTAGGAAATAATTTTGAAACTGATTCTTATGTTGAAGATGTAAATAGAAAATTAAAAGATATTCAAAAAAATAAATTATATATCTTTAATTCTGGAATTACTGAAAAAAAAGATGAAAAAGATAGATTATATAATATTGCTTATGATAATGAAGATAGAATTCATATTTTCCAAATTCAAACAATGACTCATGATGTATTTAATTTTGAATAAAACAAAAAAGTTTTTTTTTTAAAAAATTATTTAAATAATATTTTAAAATCTTAAACTTTTTAAACTTTGTATTTTTAAATTATTATCATCAAATGTTTTAATTATACAAATTATTTATAAGTTTTATCTGAAGATATGAAAATAGAATTAATTAAATTAAAATATTAATGCTTTAATTGATAAATATTATAATCAAAATTAATGATTATATTTATTTGTCAAATTTTTATTGTGATGTAATGGATATTAATTTAAAAAAAGAAAAAATAAATATTTTTATTTTAATGATTTTTTCATATAATCTAATTATACTTATTTAATGAATAATTCATTAATATTTCATAGAAATAAAACAAATCAATTTATATAATTAAGCCTAATTAAATTATATTTAATTTAAAATATTTTCAAATATTATAAGTATTTTCTTCATTAACTAAATAAAAGTAATTGTATTTAATTAATAATGAGAAATTGTGGTTGAATTTTTAATATTTGTTTCATGGATATCATAAATATAATTCTTAAATTATTCATATAAATCTATTTCATCTTGTAAATAAAAAATTCCTTTTTACAACATTTTATAAAACAATAATTGAATTTAAAAAGGAATTTTTAAAAAATTGGTCATATAAAGTATCAAAAAATTCTAAAAATAAAAAATCGGCAAAATTCTCAAAAAAAAATTCAAAATTAAATTTAAAAAAAAATCTAATTCAAAAAATAAAAAAAAAATTTTAAACAAAAATTAAAAAAAAAACATCAAAAAAAACAAGATTTTTTAATTTAATTTTCCAATTCTTCTAATATTCTTATATCTTCTGTATTTAAAGAAGTTAAAGAAGAACAATTCTTGAACATACCTTCCACATCAGTAAACTTAGCATTAAAATTAGATAAATTTAAAGAAGTTAAAGAAGAACAATTATAGAACATATAACACATATTATTAACATTATTAGTATTAAAATTAGATAAATTTAAAGAAGTTAAAGAAGAACAATAAGAGAACATACTTTTCATATTATTAACATTATTAGTATTAAAATTAGATAAATTTAAAGAAGTTAAAGAAGAACAATTAGAGAACATATGATTCATATTAATCAATGGTTTTTTAAAATTAATTTTTATTTCATATTTTCCTTCATCTTTAAATGTATGTTTTAAACTAATTTTATTATTCTTTAAATATATTTCAAAAATTTCTTCTTCAATTTCATTATAATCTAATAAAATATTTTTATATTCTTGTAAAACATTATTGATTAATTTGATTTCTTGTCCTTTTTTTAAAATATTATAAATACATTCAATATAATTATATTCAGGAATTATTTTAAATGTTTTAAAATAATATTTTCTTTCTTTTAATTTAGGATAATTTATTAATAATTCTTCTTCAGATTTATCTTTATTTCCATTAATATTTAATATTTTTAAAAACTTTAAATCTTCAATTAAAGAAAGAAAAATAGAAATATTTTGATTAGGATTTACTTTTAAAATTAAAGATTTTAAATTTTTTGAATTTTTAATAAGTTTAGATAAATAATTATAATTTTCATCAGATTCCTTCATATAATCTATTTTTAAATTAATCTCTTTTAATTTTTTAAATTCTAATTTATCAATAATATCTTTAATAATCGAAATATTATTTTCTTCTTCACAATAAATTGATCTTATTTCTTTATAATTTTTTATATAACATTTATTTATATTTAAATTAATATCACAAAGATTTACATTTTTATCTTCTATTATTTCTATATCTTTTAATTTTTTAAATTTACTTAATCCTTCTATTTTAATTTTATTATATTTTGATATTTCTTTTTCATCAATTGATAAATCATAATCTTTTAATTCATCATATAATTTCAATTCTAAATAATTTTTATTTTTCTTCCAAATGAAAGAATATCTTTTTAAATTCACATCCAAATATTTTATTGATTTTAATTTATTTGGAAGATTTATTAAATCTTTCAATATAAATCTCTTTTTCATTAATAATATATTAACTAAATCATAATCATCTATATTTTTAATTTCTTTTTCTGTTTCTTTAATTTCTTCTAAATTAATTTTATAATTTTTTAAATTAGGAAATTTAATTTTATTGAATAATTCAATAAATATTTTACCATTAACATCTAACTTTAAATATTTAATTTTATTTAATATTATTATATTTGGTTCAATTTTTGAATTTATATTTGTTTTATAATATATTTCTAAATCATCTATTTTAGTATTATTTAAGTTATTTAATAAATTCATTAAATTAAAATCATTAAAAATATAAACTTTTAAGAATGAAATATTTGGGAAGATATTTATTATTTCTTTTTCATTATATTTAAATGTAGAATCTTTTCTTAAAACAAATAAATTTAATTCTTCTAAATTTGGGCAAATAATATTTAATTTAATTAATATTTCTAAATTTAAAATTGATATATCTATTTCTTTTAAATTCAAAAATGTTTCTTTTTTATTCAAATAATCAATAAATATTTTATCAATATTATAACATAAACTAATTTTATTTGCATTTATTATTTTAAAAAAATTAACATATTTTTCTTTTAATTCATTTATATTATATTCTACATTTTCTAAATTATTTTCATTTAAAAATTTATCATATCCTAAGTTTTTCAAATTATTCCAAACAAAATTTAAATCACTTTTAATTAAATTATAATAATATTTTATAAAATCTTCAAATTTTAAAAACCCATCTTTATCACTATCATATGAAAATAATTTATTAACATAATCACTATTTTCATTAATTTTTTGAATAAATTGAACTGATTGTTGCTTAGACATTTTTCCATTAGTAGAAAATATAGTAAATATAGTTTTAAAAGCATTAATTGCAATATTTGTTAATTTATCTTCTTTTATTAATAATATTCTTGGTAAATCATTATATCTCATTTCTTTTATTTCAATCCTTATATTTTCTTTAAAATTTTTATTATCAATCATTGAATTAAAACCTTTATCTTCTATATTTAAAATAAAATCTTTTTTATTTGATAAAATATTTAAAAATAAATCATATGAAATATCTTTAAATTCATTTTTAAATTGATTCCAATAATTCTCAATAAATTTATAATTATATTTCTCAATCTTTTTTTGATAAAAATATTCTTTAATTGATGTGTCTAATTTTTTGAGTAAACATTTATTATATTTAATAATTTTGCATTTTCTTTTTTGATTAATGAAAGAAAATAACTCTTGTAAACAATAAAGTGATTTAATCTTCTTCATTTTTTATTAAAATTTATTTTTAATATTTTAAATAAATATGTTAACTTTATTTTATTATTTAATTTTTAAAAATATAAACTTCGTTTTGAAATTATTTAGAGATAATATTTAAAAGTTTCTCATATAGGACAACCTTTACTTGAGAATACAAA
>JAEEGK010021319.1_pt1 | contig 13693 bp, 6 predicted proteins | sample 8958771 | NCBI WGS metagenome assembly JAEEGK01 (sample SAMN16246547, study PRJNA631951) | gut metagenome | biome: gut microbiome; feature: rumen; material: SC-attached | host: Bos | place: Iran: Karaj | collected 2018-10 | reverse complement strand
TTCTACCATAAATAATAGCAACTACAATTGAGGAAAAATTATTATCAAGAATTACTATATCAGAAGCTTCTTTTGCAATATCAGTTCCAGCAAACATTGCAAAACCAACATCACTTTTACTTAAAGCAGGAGCATCATTTGTTCCATCACCAGTAACTGCTACTACTTGTTCTAATGACTTTAATCCAAGAACTAAAGCATATTTATGTATTGGTTGTGAACGAGCCATTACTCTTAAATTCTTTATTAATATTTTGAAATTGTTGATATTTTTTATTATATCTTTTTTAATTGGTTTTTGTGTTGTTTGATTTCTTTCTGCAATTTGCTTTGCTTCTGCTTCTGTTTTTGGACATTTACATAAATTAGTTTCTTCATTACAAACTTCACATATTAAACCTCCAATTGCATTATAAAATGAATTACCAGTAAGTGCCTTAGGTTGATTATATAATAAATTTTGAATATGTACATCTTTTTTATTAGGATCATTCATTTGATCAGGATCTTCTTCTATATCAGATGGCTTTAAATTTTTCAAATCAACATCATTTCCTAAAATATTACAATCTTTAGCAATTGCAGTTGCAGTGACAATATTATCTCCAGTTACCATTATAACATTAACTCCTGCTTCTTGACATTTAAGTACTGCTTCTTTTACTCCATCACGTAATGAATCTCTTATACCAAATACACCTATAAAAATCATATCTTTTTGATCAATTAAATTACCTTCTGAATCTAATTGTTCACAATTATTAAATTCACTTTCTGAGATGTCTTTATAACATATGTATAATGAACGTAATTTATCTTTATTAAATTCATCAATTATTCCTAATATATATGTTAAATTTTCATCTTTTAATTGTTCTACTTTCCCTGTTAATGGATCTAAATAATATTTACAATATTTTGTTGAATTCTCAGCTCCTCCTTTTGAAAAAAGACGATAACCTTTTGGGAATGATTCATTTTTTATAAAAGTAGTCATTCTCTTTCTTTTAGAATCAAATGGAAATTGTCTGAAATTTTCAGGTTTACTTAAATATTTATCTCTTACTTCACTTATTGGTGATTTAAATCTATATAAAAAATCAATAAAAGCTTTATCTGTTTTATTTTTAGTTTCACATATTTCAGTATCACCATTTATATTTGGTTCATTTAAAACACGAATTGTTCCTTCTACATTAAGTGCAATAGCAATTTTTAATATTTCCCAATAATTATCATTTTGAAATATATTTTTATAATCTTCTCTAATTTGAACTTCCTCTCCATTATAATTTCCTTTATTTAAACTACCAACATTATCTACTTCCAAATTTTGTTTTAATTCATATTTTATATTAGTAGCCCCTGTTAAAATTTGATAAACATTCATTTCATTTTTAGTAAGTGTCCCAGTTTTATCAGTACAAATATAATTAGCACCTCCCATAGTTTCACAAGCATGCATTTTCCTAACTAAATTATTCTGATCCATCATTTTCTTAATAGAAAAAGCTAAACTTAAAGTAACAGCAAGTGGTAAACCTTCAGGAATAGCAACAACAATAATAGAAACACACAAAATAATAATATCCAATATTTTTTTTGCAATTAAAGTATCAGGATTAATTAAATTAGTATTTACCTTAGAATTAACTTTAACATTACTCAATTGATAAGGTCTATTTATTACATAACCACCAACTAAACTTTCCAAATTTGAATTATCTTTATAAATTTCTTTATCTTTTGAATATGAAATCCCAAATCTAATAAACAAAGCAACCAAAGTAACAATCCCAGCACCTAATCCAAACCAACCAATCATTTCTGCAATATTATCTAATTTATCTTCAAGTGGTGTTTTACTATCTTCTTGTGCATTATCAACAGTTCTTCTAATAATACCTTTCTGACTATGTTCACCAACAGCAATAACAATACCTTTCCCACTACCTTCAATACAAAAAGTTCCACTTAATATTAAAGGAGAAGGTACTTTCCCTTCTCCTTTATTCATAATATCAATACATCTTTCATAACATTCCTTTTTCATAGCATCACTTTCACCAGTTAAAGCACTTTCATCCATTTTAATTCCATTACCTTCAATTAATAAAACATCAGCAGGTATAATATCACCATAATTAATCATAATTAAATCACCTACTAAAATATCATCACTAATAAAATCATTAGGAATACCATTCCTAATAATTTTATATTTAGTTCCTTCATTTTGAATTTCATTCAATTCATGAAATTTATTTTCTTTTTTCCAATTAGTAATAGAACCAACTAGTACAACTACAACAATAGCAATAATGATACTAACACCATCAATCCAATCTTTACTTTTATCATCTGATAAAGTACATCCTAAAATAATTTGAACTATTGCTGCTATTATTAAAATTCTAATCATCATATCTTCTAATGATTCTAAAACATAATAACAAAAATGAGGAACTGGTTCTGTGAAAACTTTGTTTGAACCTAATTCAATTTCTCTATATTCTAGAGATTTTATTCCTGTTATTGGAGATGTTTCTAATTTTTCACATAGATTTTTTACTGAGTTGGTATTTTGGAAATATTTTAAATCGGAATAATCTGATGTTCTTTCTTTGTATAAGGACATTAAGGATTCTAGTTCTTGGATTGTTATTGTGAAATGTGATTTCGTTGAAGGAAAAGATGAATCTTTAGACATTTGTTTTTTTGTTTTTTTTTATTTTTTATTTTTTTGAAATTTTTTTTTTATTTTTATTTTTAATGTTTTATAATAAAATTTATTATAAATTATTAATAAAAATTATGTATAAATTATTTTATTTTTTAATTCTGTTATTTTAGTTCATTTTTATTTTTTTTTAATACTTTTATTTTTTTATGAATTTTATTTAAAATATATATATTTTGTTTATTTTTTTTAAAAAAAATTAATGATTTTTACAAAAACAAATTTTAAATTATTTTAATATTTTAAAAACTTTTTAGTTTCATCTTTCATCATATTTAAATTTGCTCCATTAAATAAAAGAAAACATTTTGGACTTTTTGAAGGGGTTATTTTATTATAATTATAACTTTGAGAATTAATTTTTTTATTTAAAGTATTTTGACTTTTATAAGATTTATTAAAGAAAAATCCTTTTTTCAAATTAATTTGAGAATGTTTTGATAATAAAGTATTATTTCTTTTCATTAAATTATTAAAAATATATGAATGATTATTTTTAACATAATCATTATTTATTGTAGCAACATCAAAAAAGTGATTTAAACTATCATTTTGATTATTATCATCTTCTTTATTTAAATATAAATCAATTTTTTTAAAATCTTGACTATAATTTCTAGAATAAAGAAATTTGTTATTATTATTTTCATTATTATTATTATTAATCTCATTATTATTATTATTTTTATTGCTAATTGAATTAGTATTAATAGTATTATTCTTAAAACTATTTCTATTAAAAGTTGGACTATTATTTAAATTAAATAAATTATGCATTGATTTATTTTGCCTATTTGATAAAGGAAAATATTCTTCTTCTTTATTTTTTTCACTATTTAATTTAATTGGATTTTTATTTTTATCAGTCTGAAGATTTTTTTGATTATTTTTATTATAAAAAATATATAATTCATTTAAAATATTCATAGCAACATTTTCATTCTTATTAAAAAGTTCAGTTATTAATTCTTCATAATTTTTAAATTTAGAATATAATTTACTTTTATTATTAATTGACTTAAAAAATTTTTTTAAATTCATTTCAATTTGAGAAACTGTAAAAGGAGCATTTATTATTCCTTTTATAATTGAATTACCTTTAGAACTATTATATCTATTTATAATTTCACAAAATAAAGTACCATTAAAACATAAATTTAAAATATAATCAAATGTACAATTTCTTGGAATAAGTTTTATTGAAAATAACCATTTTTTAATTAAATTTTGATTGTTTAAAGATTTTTTCAAATTTTTTTTTTCAATTTGAATTAAATTTGGAATAAAAGGTTCAGGTTGAAAAATTGATTCATTTTTCAATTTAATATTTTTATTAACTTTTGGATTATATTTTTCAAAAATATTTATATCAGTAGAAATTCCTAAAATTGGTTTTGAGGGTAATAAAAAATTATATATTGTATTTATATTATTATTAAAATTAATATTATCAAATGAATTTTTTTTTATTATTCCAACTGTTAAATTAATTTCTCCTTGATTTGCTCTTTTTTTTATTAATTGTAAATTTTTCAATTTAGTATTTGAAACATTTGATAAATTATTTATATTTGTTGGAGAAATTGAAATTGAAATATTATGAGTTGGTGATAAACTTGGAAAATTTAAATTATTTATATATTTATTTCTTTCTAATCTATGAGAAGGAAAAATATTTTGATATAAAATATTTTTTTTAGATTCTAAAATTATTTTGTCAGAATTAATTTGTTGATTTTCTTGATTGGAATTATTTTTATTTAATAAATTTCCATATAATTTATTTATTCTATTATCTTGTCTAAATTGATTATTTGTACTATCAAATGATTTATGAATAAATTTTGGTTTATTATTATTGTTTTTTTTCATTAAATTAATATTTAAATTTGTTAAGTTATTAATTGAATTATTATGAATTCTATCTTCAATTAATTTAGTTTCATTTTTAATATCTAAATCTTGAAATACATTCATATCTTCACCATTATCATTTTCATTATTATCCCTTATTTTCATTTCATTATTATTATTTTGTTCTAAATTTGTTTTATTATAATCAATATTATTGTTATCAATTCCATATTTTTCATATATTTCCTTTAAAAATTCAACAAAATCTAATAATAATTTTTTATTATTGAAAATTAAATTGATTTTATTGTAAAAAAATAATGTTTTTTGCTTCATTTCATAATCAAAATATTCTCCATTATTTAATTCAATAAGAGCCATAATTATTAAATTTAATTTTTCATATTTACTCAAATTTTCATTAATATTTAATTCTTCAAGTCCAAAATGTTTTAAAAAATTTGATATTATTTCAATAAAAACAATTCCATTACCAGTAATATTATAATCAGATAAAGAATTTACTAAAAGACAATGAGGTTGTCTTATTGTATTTATCCAATCAACTAAAATTTGTTCATTATTTAAAATAGGAATTGAATTATCTCTAAATGATGATGAAGTATCAGATATTGTAAAAGATGATTTTTCTTTATTATCTTCTGATGATGATACTGACATTTTTTTTTTAAATATTAAATATTTAAAAATATTAAAAAATTTTTTTTAATATTTTTATTTTTATATTTCATTTGATTTTAATTAATTTGTTTAACTAATTTTAAATATCATTTTATTCATATTAATATAATTATATTATAATTAATCCTTATTAAAATTTTTTGAATTTAATTTAAAATTTTAGTTTGATCGGTAATTGATTCAACAAATTTAATAAATCTTTCTTTATATGGCTCAGGTGGAATAGATGAAATTAATTTTTCATCAGTATTTATCTTTTTATATTGATTTTCAAGATATTTTTGGAAAGTATATATTTGCAAAAAATCAATAATTGCAATAATATATAAATTACTTGCTTTTAAAGAAGGAAAAATATATTTTTTAATATCTTGAATTTTATTTAATTTAAAATTTAAATTTTTTTCATTATAATTATCTTTATTATCTTCAAAATTTATTACAATATCATTACCTGAAATTTCATTTGAGCTTTTTTCTAAAATCATTTTAATTTCATTATCACTTTCAATATTATGTTTTTTTCCAAAAATTGAAATCATTTCATCATTATTTAATCCAATTTTACATACTAAAAGAGAATAATCCATAACACCACAATCACATAAAAATGAAGCATCATTTTTTATAATATTATTTAATTTAATTGAATTTTGTTTATTTAATAAAAGTACTTTTTCAATTTTTAAAAAATTTAAATCTTTCATTACACCATTTTCAATATCATTAATATCATTTATTTTAATTTCTCTATTAAATTCACTTCCTTTTAAATCATATTTACACATTAAATTTTCACTCATAACTCCATAAATATTTTTCATTAATATTAAATAAATTTCTTTTTCTGCAAAAAGTCCAGTTTTAATAGAAATTTTATATAAACCATAAATTCTTCCTATTAATGAATTTTCATTATTTGAAAAATGAATAGTCAATTTCTCAAGAAGTAAATTTCTTATTAATTCTAATTCTTGAAAAGTAATTGTTTTTAATATAAATTGTTTATTATCAGTATTAATAAAAAAACTACCACCTTTTCCTTCTGTTTGATGAATTGATTTAATTGAGTTTAATCCTTGTAAATTATTACTAGGAAGAAATGATTGTAATACTTGATCAGTTATACCATCTAATTGTCTTAAATAATCAAAAATTTGTGGAGCAAATTCTATACATATTGTTTCTATATTTTCATTTTTATTAATTTCATCATTAAAAAGAAATTCATATTTTAATGCTTTTTTTGATAATATATATTTATTTGTTGCTAAACATTTTTCGTTATTTATTATGAAGTTGTTAACATCTATTTTTTTATTAAATTTATTTATATAAACACAATAACTTATTGACATATAAATATTTTTTAGAAATTTAATTAAAGCTGATTTTTCAAAATTTTGAAATTTTACAGTATTATATAAACTTTCACTTAATTCTTGATTATTATTATTTTGATTATCTTTTTTTTTTTTCTTAAGTATATATTTATATGATTTTGTTTGAATAAATCTTATAATTCCTATAATTAATGGTGTAGAATAAATTAAAATTGTACTAATATAAACAAACCATCTTAAAAAAGTTATTTTTATAATATAATAAAATAAATCAAGTAAATATAAAGTGAAAATTAATAATGTAGAAAAAAGATAAGCCCCAATATAAATAAAATAATTTTTAATAAATTGTTTATTTTCAACATCATTGTTTAATTGAGGAGATTTAAAAATTATAATTATATGATAAAATGTTATCAAAATAACTAAAACTGGTACACAGCATAATATTATTGTTAATTCTTTAAATTTTTCAATTCCATTTTTAATTGAAAAAAAACAAGTTATCATTGGGCTTTTTCCATATAAATTAAATTTCAATGATAAAATTGTAAAAGTGAATGAAATAATAAGACAAATCAAATAATAACATGTTAATTTACATTTTGATTTTAACATTGAATCAAGAGGAAATAAAATAACTTGTTTAACTTGATTAACTGTACAACTTATTAATATCCAATCAAACATATAGAAAAAGATTTCACAACTTGAAATTATTTTACAAAGATTTTTTTTTCGTTCCATTAATTTTGTATTTTGAACATAAAATACAGAAATAAGCCAAAAAATTGATATTAATATTTCATCTATTGAAAGTACTAACATTAATTTTTCAATAGAGGATAATCTATTTTTCTTATTTTTTATTATTCTCATTAAAAAATTAAAAATAAAAAATGAATTGACTACCAAACTTAAAATACTTAATACTATTATAATTCCTCTACCTGTTTTTTCTGCATAACCAATAAATATATTTTCTTCATTATTCATTAAACAACTTTTTATTTAAATAATTATAAATTATTAAAAAAAAAATGATTACTACATTTAAATATTAATTATTTGAATATATTTCTATTTTTTAAAAACTTATAATATTATAATTCATTTTATTTTTACTTGGAAATTATATGTTAATTTAAAAAAAGTTTAAAAAAAAAAAATTTCCTTTTTTTTGAATCACTAAATTCTAATAAATATAATTATATAGTATTCCAATTAAAAATACCTACATTTTCCCATATATTCAAATACCAATAAATCCAAAGTTTATGAAAAAGAGGATAATAAAAAAAAGAAAGAACCCAAGTAAAAAGCATAATAAAAAAATGTGGAATAAGAAAAATACAAAAACTAATAAAAACAATCCAAATCAAAAAAAATATAAGTAAACAATCATAATGATAATAATGCCTCATATTTCTTTCATTATAATCCATAATCCTAACACCACAAAATTCAAAAGTACAAAACAAATATAAAAAACCAAAAAAAAGATAATTGAAAAAACAACATTCTTCATTTCTGAGTCTATTAAGAGGATCATTAGGATTAAAATCATTATAAAAATCATAATATTTAAAAAAAATTAAACCATTTGGTTCTTTCCAAGCTCTTCTTCTTCTTTCGTTTTGTGTTAAATTATGAGGATTATCTTTTAATATATTTTCAATATCAGTTTCACTTTTTGGTTTATAAAATTGAAGACCATTACAAGTTCCTTTTGAATAATGTCCACTTTCATATTTACCATTACATAACCAACACCATTGATATTTACATTCAGCACATGTCATATGATTACATCCTTCATTTTTTTCTGTCCACATTTTACAATTTGGACATTGTTTTATTATCTTTCCCTTTTTCCATATTTGAAAATATTCTTCTTCATTCTTTTCACATGGTTTTTTACCATGCCAATCTTTTAAACAATTATAACAAAATTTATGTCCATTTTTACAAGTTACATATTTTATATTTCCTATTTTTTCACCGTAACTATCACAACCTTTTACAGGACAAAATTTCTTATTTTTACTATTTAATATTTCATTTTTTATTAAAAATTTCTCATATTTTTCTACTAATTTTTTATCTGAATTTATTACTTTTCTTATAAATTGATCTGATAAAATTTCTTTACATTGATAATTCATACATTTAATTTTATTAACATAACCTTCTTCAATTTTACTTCTTAAATAACTAAACCAACAATGATTACAATATTCATCTCCACATAATTCATATTTTGTTATATTATTTGAATTTATTTTATAATTTTCACCACAAATATTACAAGTGAAATCATTACCATTATTTTCAAGTAATTTATCATTCAAATTATCATTTTCATTTTCATTAATTTCATCATTTTCATCATCAATTTCATCAAAATTTAAATGATTTTCTTTTGAAGAACCACAAATATAACATGTTGGTCTTTTATGTTTATAATCTTTAAAAAAATTATGTAAATAAATACCATTTTCTTGAGTCATAAATTCAATTGCTTGTTCTAATGAATTTGGTTTAAGGAATGCATAAACTTTTTTTATCATTATTGGTTTATAACCCATATCTTCTAATACTTGGAAATCATTATTATATGATGTGTCTGTTAAAAGAGAATCTCTACTAAATACTGATTCGTTTATTCTTTCATTTCCTTCTAATAAACTGTCTATCATTTATTATTATAATTTTATCTTGTTATATTTTTTTTTTTTTACAAATTTTTTATTGAAAAAATTAAATTTTATTTTTATTAAAAATTTATTAATTTAAAATAAAATTTATATTTTTTTAAATTATGGTTGAATGGTTTGGTAAAAGTGAAATTTGTATGAATTTTTTAAGGAATTATCCTAATGAATTACTTTCTGAAATTATTCCTAATGTTTTTGAAATTGGAATTCTTACTTTAAAAAATAGTTTTAATAAATTTTATTTTCCTTGGGATGAAATTAGAGATATTCTTTATGATTTAAGGAAAAATAAATATAATGACAATTTAAATTTTCAATCTATTAAAAAAATAAGAGATTTTAAAGAATTTTTTGATTATGAAAAATATAATGAAGAAAGAGAAAGAGAAATTTTTAGTGGAAAAAAAATATTTAAAAAACCTAAAAATATATATCCAAATTGGTGGTGGAAACAAAATAATGAAACTAATCAAAATCAAAAAAATTATCATAATAAAAATAAATCAAATCAATATTATGAAACTGATTATAGAAATAGAAGTCATTCTCATCATAATAAAACAAGAAAAATGAAAATGAATAAATTAACAAAAAGAGATTTTACTAACACTCTTCAAAATAATCAATCTAAACATCATCAACATCATCATCATCATCATTATAATTCAAATAATAATTTAAATGAACCAAATGAAAAATATATAAATACAAGTCCAACAAATACTAAAAATAATTTAGATAATAATATTAATAAAAGAAAAGTAAACTATAAAATTTCATATGATAAAGATTTAAAAGTGGAAAAAATAGAAAAAAAAGGAGAATTAAATAATCAATATTCTTATTATAAAGGAAATATAAATAAAGATTTACCTGAAAATAACAACATGTACAATCCAAATAATAAAAATGAAAATACTCAATAAAAAAAAAAATAATATTTAAAATTAATATGAAAATTTGTTTTTATTACTATATAACTATTTACTAACATAAAAATTACTAAATCATCAAAATGAAAATTTATTCTATTTGAGTAGCATATCTAATCCATTTTCTCCTTCTAACAAACTTACCTTCATCATTTTTATCAAATTTAGAATGAAAATCAGTAGAATATTCCCAACCTTCTGAATCAGTATTATCATTTATTTCAACTTTCCATTCACTACTCCATTTATATTTATTAATACCATCAATAGGTAAAAAAATCATATTTTTATCACAAAAAGTTTTTAAATCATTTACTTTACACCATAAAGGTATTTCATTCATTATCATACTTTTTTTCCAACCAACAAGCATCCACCATCTTTCATTTTCATATAATTCATATTTTATATATTTTGGTATTGAATTTTGTCTTTGTGTTTTTTGGAGGATTATTTATTTTTGGTGAATCTTCTTTTATTAAATTTAATTGATTATTTGTATTGTCTAATATTATTGTTTGTGATATGTTTGAATTTTCAAATATTATTGGAGAGTCTTTTTCTATATTGAAAAATTGTTTTAATTTTAAAAATGGGAGACATGTTGTTATTATATCATTTATGTAAGAATATAATTTTTTTAATCTTTTTGATTTTAATTTTGGAGAGATTTTTGAATTTATTAATGATATTATAAATTTTTCAAATGAATGAAAAGTTGGGTTTTTTCTTAAAAAATAAATCCATATACATAAAATGAAAATAAATTTAAAATTAACAAGAGATAAAATACGAGAATAAAAAAGTATAAAATTAAAAATTATTAATTTTATCATAGATTTGTATAATTCTTCAATAAATAATTTATTACCTGACATAATTTTATGTGTAAAATTTTCATAAATATTAACTAAATGATTGAAATAATTAAAAATATTATAAAGTAATTCTGAATTTTCAACTTTATTAAAATTAGGTGATTTGATTATTAAATAGTTTTTAATTTTTTCCTTATATTTTAAATGACAAAAAATACAACTTAAAGGAAAAACAAATACACAAAAGAATTTAAATTTATAAATAATAAGAGTAATTAAAAATAAGAATGTTAAAGTTTTCCAAGTATTTTGCCATTTAATTATTTTTTCTGAATAAATCAAAAAAATTTTTAAATAATCTAAATTTTGAATAAATAAATTATATATTCCTGTTTCATTTAAATTTTGTTTTTTCTTTGATGAAGAAGAAGATTTTCTTTCACTAAAATATAAATTTGTTTGTTTTGTAAAATTATCTCTATTTTCAATAAAACTTTGAAATAAATCTTCTTGATAAAATTCAAAATTAAAATAAACAATTGCAAAATCTTCTCCATTTGAATTTTTTAAATAACAATTATAATTGTCATCTTCTAAATTTTTTTGTAATGTTTCACTTTTTCCTTGATATAAAAAATTACTTTCAAATTTTTCATCATATAATTCAAAAACAACTGATTTAAATTTTTTTACACTTATATCTAAATCATAAAATTGACTTAAAATACATTTATTATCTTTATTAAATTCAAGTGTTTTTGTTTTAATGGGTGGAGTATCATTTACTTTTATAGATAAATAAAATTTATATTTTTGATAAGGAAATAATATTCTTATTCCTATTATTTTTATTCTATTTCTATTATATTGTATTTCATTTGACATTAAAGATTAAAATTATCAGAAATAAAAATTTAATTATATTTTATTATTAGTCACATTTTACATTTAAAAAGAAAAATAAAATATTTTAAAATTAAAATATTATATTATTAAATAAAAAATTAAAATGATTTTAATAGATTTTAAAAAAAAAGGAATTTAAATAAATAATTTTATTTTTTTATTTTACGATTATATAATAAATTAAAACTTCAATTAAATTATGAAATTATAAATTGAAAGAATGATTAAAATAATCAATTAATAAAGAATAATAATATAATTACAAAATAAATTTTTTATTTTTAATTTTTATTCATGATAATTTAAATAACTTAAGTTTATTAAATTTGATATAAATTTAAAATAAAAATGACAAATAACAACTTAGATAGCTCAAATAATTTTGAATTAAAAGAAATAAAAATAAAAGAAAAACTTTACACTCTATTCTATGAATTAACAAGTGAAATTAAAGGGACTAAAATAGAAATAGATGAAGAAGAATATGAAGAAAATATTAGAACAACTTCAGTATTTCAAATAATAGAATATATATATCAAACAATTCAAATCCTGATAAAAAAATATAAAAAAGAAAATGTAAAATCTTTCATTCCAAATAGTTTTGAAGTAAGTCAATTTGAAAAAATGTTAAGAAAATATGAAAATAATGAAAGAAAACTTCTTAAAAGACAATTTCAATATAAATTACATAAAGATACTTTAGAATATAAACTTGAAGAATATATGGAAATGGAAGAAGAATTTGAAGAAATGAAAACCAAATTTAAATATGAAGATGGTAAATTTTTAGAAAATGATAGAAAAGATAATGAAATTATAATTATAAGACAAGAAAATACAAATTTAAAAAAAATAATATCTAATTTAGAAAAAGAATTAAGTGATAATAAAAAAACATTAAGTGAAATGACAAATAAATATAACAATTTAGAAAAAAAACTTGAAGATACTGAAAAAGATTTAAATTTATTTTCAAATATAGATTTACATAATTTTAATATTTTTAATAATGGAAATTCATCTTCATTTACTTCACCATATGGTCAAAAAAACCATAATATTAATTGTAGTAATATGAGTACAATTAGTCATAAAAATAATAATAATTCAAATATTAATATTAGTCAAAATTCTAAAAATTCTTTTTTCCATTGTAAAAATAATATAAGTGAAATAAAAGGAATAACAGATATAAAAATATTGAATTTAAAAGGATCTAAACCAAATTCAAATCATAAAAATAAACATATTCATGAATTATTTGTTCAAAATAAAAATTTAGGTGATTTAAGTATGAGAGGATGTCATTCAAGTAAAAATCAAAATTCAATAAGTTTTAATAGAAATAATTCAAGTAATATGATGTTAGAACAAAAAAGAGTAAATTTATTATCAAGATATCTTTCATATAAAAAAATTAATAATGGAAGAGTTAATAATAATTCAAATAATAAAATAAGTAATAAAAATAATAATAATAAAATTTTAAATAAAATTTATAGTAGACATAATAATTCTTGTTTAAGAATTATTAAAAAATTTCCTTTGAAAATATCTCAACAAGGAAATTTAACTAATAGAGAATCTAAAAATGATTTTAATAATATAAATAGAAATAATAGTTCAACTTCTCAAAATATAAAAAATCAAATTTCAATTTCTAAAATAATAAAAGCAA
>JAEEGK010021318.1_pt1 | contig 13693 bp, 13 predicted proteins | sample 8958771 | NCBI WGS metagenome assembly JAEEGK01 (sample SAMN16246547, study PRJNA631951) | gut metagenome | biome: gut microbiome; feature: rumen; material: SC-attached | host: Bos | place: Iran: Karaj | collected 2018-10 | reverse complement strand
CCAAGTTCGCCACAAGCTCTGAAAGTTCTGATGGCAATCTCGCCTCTGTTGGCAGACATTACCTTTTTAAATTGTCTAATAGCCATAACGCTCCTCTTTGACCATTTATTAGTTATTTTAAAAATTATACTATTACAAATTATTTTAGACAATACTCGGCAGTTGCATTTTGTTAAATTCTTCTCCTAAAAATAAATGATGTTCATAAGTTTTTTATATGATATTTCTCCCTATTTTCCTTTAAAAATAAATCTGTTATAGTCAAATAAAGAAGGAGAACTCAAGATGACCCCATTCTGCCAGCAGATAGCAAAACAGATGATTACAATTCCCGACAAGCTATGCCTTGTGGATCAGCTGGGAAACCGGCTTACCTATGCCGATGTGGACAGGCTTACCGGCCAGGTTGTCACATATCTGCGCTCAAAAGGTGTGGGCAGGGGGGATTTTGTGTTCATCAACCTGCCTCGCGGTGCCATGGTATATGTGGCAGCTTTGGGAATTATCAGGGCTGGAGCCGCATTCGTGGTTCTTGAGGCCAGCGCTCCGGCAGCCCGGGCGCAGTTCATCGAGAAGGACTGCAGCTGCAAGCTCACGCTGAACCAGCAGAACTGGGACGAGGTTATCCGGCAGAAGAGCTTTGACGGCTGGGCCGAGACAGAGCAGGATGATCCCCTGTGCGCCATCTATACATCAGGCACCACCGGGAAACCCAAAGGGGCTGTTCATCTGAGAAGCTTCCTGGAGAGAAACCTTGAGGCCTTCAACTACAAAGGAGAATACCTCCTTTCCCACGGCCCCAACTTCGGCGTCATATTCCCTCTCAACTTCGTGGCTTTCGAGATTTCCACCATCATCACATATTATGGCGGCACTATATTTGTGCTGGACTACAACACTGTAAAAACCCCTCATCTGCTCTATAATTATTTAGAGGATAACAAGATAGAAGGCATCTTCATGACCCCGTCCCTGCTGAAGGCATACCGGAAGGTCAACTCATATCTCAAGCAGATCTACATAGGTGGCGAAGTTGCTACTGATGTGGATGCCCTTCCTGTCCCGATCTACAACCTCTTCACAATGGGAGAGATGGGATACCTGGTGACAATTTTCCCGATCGACGGAAGACGGGGAGCTGCCCCAATCGGACTGCCCACACTTCCTGACATGCTCTATATCCTGGATGAAAATGGCAAGGAAGTGCCGGACGGCGAAGAGGGGGAGATCTGCATAAAAAATCCATGCGTCAAGGGCTATATCAACCTGCCCGAGATGAATAGGGAGAAGTTCCGGGACGGTCTTTTCCACACCGGCGACCTGGGTAAAAAGCTGCCGGACGGCAACATAATGCACCTTGGTCGGATGGATTTCATGATAAAGATCAACGGCAACAGAGTAGAGCCGTCAGAAATCCTGGCAGTGCTCAAAAAGACAGATAACTCAGCCTGGTGCGCCGTAAAGGGCTTCGAGAAGGAGCATACCACATTCATATGCGCCTACTACACCGGCCCGGCCGGCTTCGATGCCAACCAGCTCCGGCAGGAACTGGAGACCAAGCTGCCTGAATATATGATACCTGCATTCTTCATCCACCTGGAAAAGGTACCGCTGGCTGCCAGCGGAAAGCTGGACTTCACAGCCCTGCCGGAGCCAGATTTTGCCCAGTACCGGGCCCCCTACGCCGCACCGGCCACCGCTCTGGAAAAAGCACTGTGCCGCAGCTTCGGCCGCGTGCTGAATATAGAGCCTTACGGTATGGATGATGACTTTGTACAGCTGGGTGCCGACTCCATCGCGGTGGCCGAGGCAATTGCGGAGTGCAATATAACTGGTATCTCCTTCGAGGATGTATTCAACCTGCACACCCCGCGCCAGTTAGTGAACTACCTGAACCAGCACAAGTAACAAGCACAGCAATAAGACACCCCATCCCATAGATAACCCCTGCTTTCAGTACCCCCCCTCGGCAGAGTGCGCTCCCTACGGGCCGCAATGCCTCGGTGGGCGCTGCAGCAGGGGTTCCTATCGATAGTGCCTTTTGCTGTGCTCTCCTATTATGGATTGCTGGTTCAGTCAGTTCCCTCCACCCCTAGTAGAGGCAGGTTAACCCGCTCCTCTCATTAATGTTTTTGAAACTACTACTAAGCGTTGACGATATGTAATTTATTATGTATTATCCTAGTGATGAAAAAGAAAAACAATTATGCATTTATAGCTATTTTAGAATATGCAGATGATGGAATTAATGTCAGTTTTCCCGATCTTTCAGGTTGCTTTACCTGTGCTGATGTCGGAGATACAGAGAGCGCCTTGAAGAATGCAAAAGAAGCATTGGGACTTCACCTTTTCGGCATGGAACAGGACAATGAGCCAATCCCAAAAGCAACTCCTATTACAAAAATAAAAATAGAGAAAAACCAGATTCCAGTTCTTATTGATGTTTTTATGCCCTCCATACGGGCGACAGCAAAGACAGCGTTTGTAAAAAAGACACTTTCGCTTCCAGCCTGGCTTGCTGCCATGGCAGATGAAAAGAAAGTAAACTGCTCTAAACTTTTCCAGGAAGCACTGAAAAACTTCTTAGGCATTGCTTAAAGCTGAACTTAATAGCGCCTGCCAGCAAAAAGTAGAAATATACTTAAAAGAACGGGTGAGGAGAGGGATATTTTTTTTCAAGCAAATTTAATCTAGTTTATAATCTTTAAGCATAACAGTTACTAATTTTTTTGTTCTTGCCTTTATTTTTTTAACAGTCCAAACATCTTCTTTATACAGGTCTTCATTTAATTTTAATCCATTTTTATAACCTATATATGAATCACCTCTTTTTCTATCCCTTTTCTTGTCAAAAGCCATATTTGAAAGATTTGAATTATAGCCTGTTATTGTTAAATTTCCTATTATGTGCGCATACTCATCAAGATATTTTTCTGCCTTTTTCATATCCCCATCAGCTATCATATTAACCCATGCTTTGGGTATTCTTTTCCCTTCGGGGAATATATGTTCAATAGTCCAAATATATTTATTGTTTTCTTTTTCCCATAAATCAGTATGAATTTCTTTTGTGCTATATTTTTCTTCATAATAGCAAAGAAGAAATCGTGTGGTATCTGGATTTGTCAAATAAATTGACCCTGATAGCTTCTGTTCAAAAACTTCATCAGAAGATGATTGATTTTTTAAGATTTCAAAAATTTTCTTTACAACACTTTCACCAGACAAATTCTTTATTTCTGAAATAATATCCATAAAAATTTTATTTAAATTCCGAGTACTTGGATAATCTGTCAAACTACGTCTTACAAAGAATTTTATCAGCTGATTAACTATTTTCTTAATTTCTTTATTCTGTATAGACAAACTTTTTTTCTTTGAAAAAAGATATAACAACAATAGATATGAAGGTGCACCACCTATTCTTTCAAGATTTAACAAAGGTGCTTTTAATATCTCTATAACATCATCACTGGAAGGTTTATTTGTTATAATTGAATAATACTTTGCTTCTTCTTCTAACCTATCCAATAAAAATTTATAATCAGCTTTTATTAATTTTTCATATATACTTAGCAGGGTAGATTTAGTAGCCAAATAACCTATACCATATTTTTTACCATCTTTTTCGTATTTGTTATTTAATTCATCGCGATATGCATTGAAAAATTGTCTGAAGAATCTTTCTTGAGAACCATATTCTTCACCCAAATTACCAACAATTCTTTCCCACTGCTTATATGCTTTATCCGTTTCATTACTTTCATCTGATTTGCTGATAATTAAATTTTTTATTAAATCTATTGCTGTAAGAGGAACCCCACGATTATTCAATGACTCAAAAAGCATATATGCATCTTGGTTAGTATCAACCTCTATATAAACCATTATTGAACCATTTATTTTTTTGAGGAAGTTAAATAAAACAATTTTATCATCACTATTGGGGTTACCTTTCTTTTCTTCGATCAGAAAATCTTGAAGTTGTTCTTGAAAGAACTTAAATGCCTTATATATTTTTCTAAGTCGCCAAAACTTTACATTAGGTGAACAGTCAAAAAGCCCATTATCAAATAAAAGATAATAATAATCCGCTTGATTATTTTGTTGTATTTGAGGGACCACTCTAGATATAGGTTCTTCCTTATCATTCAGTGCTACTATTTCCTTTTTTAGATCTCTAAATTTATCTAATTCTGTTTCTTTAAATGTATCTTTATATTTTTCTAATTCCTTATATGTTGCAAGAAGCAACAAGGATAAAGATGTTAGCCTTTGTTGACCATCAATAACTGATAATCTAGTTTCTTCAAAAGTACTCTTGCTATTATTAACACAAATTATTGTTCCAAGAAAATATCCTTGAGAATTACCAGCCAAATCATTGAATAAAGCCTCCCATTGGGGCTTATTCCATGTATATTCTCTCTGATGTTTAGGTATATCATAAAAAGCTTTTTTATCATGTCCAAAAATCACTTTTAATTCATATGGCTTACAGTCTTTTATCATTTTTCTCTCCTAACCTTTCTTATATTACCACACCTGTCTCAAATAACGCTACAGTAAAATTTTTCTATTTCTTTTTTGCCAGGATGTAGCTTTCATCAATACGGCTGAAAAGCTCATCGTTACTCACTGAACCATCAAGGATTACAGAAAACCAATGCTTCTTGTTCATGTGGTACCCAGGAAGATAACCGGGGCTCTTGAGCAGGTCATCCATTTTATCAGGATCGATATGCAGGTCTATGACCTCAACTTTGGAGTCGTAATCAAGCCCCAGCCGTTTAGCCGCGATCGTCATGACTATTCCATACCATTTACCGGTATCTTTGCGCCGCCATATAGCTGCATCGGGAAGTTTATCCCATAGAAATTCCAGCTCATCACCATATTTTCTGCGTATATATTCTATTACATCTTCAGTCTGAGGACTTTTGAAAACTGCGGTATCAAAGCATTTCTGGGCAATATCTTCTATCACATCACCCACAGCACATCTTACCTTACCGACAAATGAGCCCACTGCATCTGTCTTATACAGAACATATTCCTCTCCCGACGGTTGCTCCACGAGCCGGGTGTCTATCGCACCATCCTGTGAAATAGCAACAAAAAGGGCAAAATTGCCATCTATAATTGCTGTACTGTACTCATACACAGCCCCATTTTTTATAAAACCATAAGCTTTAAGCTTCTGAGGATTCAGTTTCTTGCGATACAGTTTCTCTTCAAACATAGCTCAGTACTATTCATTATAATACAATCATTATTGTTTTTCTGCCATTTTTTTGATAAGTTTATTATGGAGACAATATGAGTATTAAAGAAGATAGAATCAATTCTGTGGAAAAAGATTTTGTGATGCAGGCCAAGACTGCCTTCGGCGACAACCTGCGGTCCATCATCCTGTACGGCAGCATCCTTACAGAGAACTACAACCCTCTTTCATCCGACATAAACCTGCTTATCATCCTTAACCAGGCTGACCCGGAGCGGATTGTGGTGCTGGGCAAATATGCCGCGAAGACCCTGCAGGGGAACAACATCACCCCCACAATCCTCAGCCACAACGAGTTCATCTCTTCGGCCGACATCTTCCCTATGGAATACTTCGACATCAAAGAACTGCACAAGGTTATCTACGGCGATGATGTGTTCCAGAACCTTGAGATTTCACGGGCCAACCTGAGGCTTCAGACCGAGGATAGGCTCCGGGGCTGCATAAACTCCCTGCGCCAGGTGCTGCTTCTTTCAGAGAGCAACCCGAAGTACATCGCAAACGGAGTGCGTCACACCCATGGCCTTTACAACGCTATCTTCCGTTCCATCCTGCGCCTTGTGGGAGAAGAGAAGATTGCCTACACCTATGTGGAGAACCTGAAGGCTGTTTCCGAATATATCGATTTTAACCCTCAGCCTTTCAAGGATATCTGCCGCATCGAAAAGGACACCCCTATCGAGAGCGTGGTGGTGGATCTGGTGCTGGCGCTGGTCAATATCGTGGACTTTGTGGATAAGCTGAATATAAAATGAAAAAACTGTTTTTCCTTCTTTTAATCTTCATTGCCCTTGGTGCTTTTGCAGATGATGTCCCTGGCTACTCAGGCTATGTGAATGACTATGCCATTCTGATCACCGAAAAGGACAAGGCTTCCATGGAAAGTGTTGCAAAGGAAGTTGAGGAGAAAACCGGTGCCCAGATTGCAGTTCTCACTGTAAAATCCATGAGTCCGTACACTTCCATAGATGAATTCGGCATGGCAGTGGCCGAGAAATGGAAGGTGGGAGAAAAGGACAAGGACACCGGCATCATCATTATTCTGGCAATGGAAGAACGCAAGGTGCGCATCGAGGTAGGTTACGGCCTTGAAGGAATAATCAACGACGCAAAGGCGGGCAGAATTATTGACAACACCATGATGCCCTACTTCCGTGGTGGCGACTTCAGCGCAGGACTGCGCCGGGGCGTTTTCAAGATTGCAGATATCATCGGAACCGAGTTGAATGTGGAGCTGGACGAGCAGATAAAGATGCAGGACAACACCTTCACCGAGCGGCTCTGCATGCTTATTTTCTTTATAATTTTTGTTTCAATTTTTTTAATGATGATACGCCGGATGAAAAATGCAAAGCGCACCGGCCGCAGATACTATGGAAGCTCTTTCGGAGCAATGTACCCAGGCTATGGACATGGCAGGGGCAGCTTCGGAGGATTCTCCTCAAGAGGATGCGGCGGTTTCGGTGGTGGCTTTGGAGGCTTCGGCGGAGGCGGATTCGGGGGCGGCGGTGCTTCCAGAGGTTTTTGATTAAGGAGATTTTATGAAAAACAAAGGTTTAATGACAGTTTTAATTATTGTGGCAGTTCTTGCTGTCATCTTCGGATGGTATATAAGCACACGGAACAGCCTGGTGACACTGGACGAGCAGACCAGCTCCACCTGGGCCGAAATAGACAACCAGCTCCAGAGACGGTCTGACCTGATCCCTAACCTGGTGAACACTGTAAAAGGTTATGCAAAGCATGAGAGCGATGTATTCAACAATGTGGCAGAGGCACGGTCCAAGCTGGCAGGAGCAACTACTGTGGAAGAAAAAGCTGATGGCTACAACCAGATGCAGAGCGCACTGGGACGGCTTCTGGCTATTGCCGAGAACTATCCGGAACTGAAGAGCAACACCAACTTCCTGGCCCTGCAGGATGAGCTGGCCGGCACCGAGAACCGCATCTCTGTAGCCCGCAAAAGGTACAACGATTCTGTACGGATATTCAACACCAAGATAAAGGTGTTCCCTTCCTCCATTGTGGCCGGCAACATGGGATTTGAGAAGAAGTCCTACTTCGAGATTGCAGATTCAGCAAGGACTGCACCCCAGGTTCAGTTCTAAGCCTTAAGACTCCAGGATACAGTTTTTCCTGCATAAAGGGGCACTATTCCGTCGATGACCGTCGGGATGGTGCTCTCTTTTTTTACAAGGACAATACAGCCCGCTGCCGGCTCAATACCGTAGAAGGCAGGACCATACATCGACATGAAGTTCTCAAGCTTATCCAGCTGGCCATGCTCTTCGAAAAGCTGTGCCATAAGGGGCACTGCGAAAGGCGAAGAGTAGATGCCGCCGGCAGCGGTGCCCGACTCCTTCTTTGTCTTGAGATGCGGCGCGCTGTCGGATCCGAAGAAGAACTTCTTATCGCCGGAGAATGCTGCCCGCCGCAGGGCCTCCCGGTCCTTGGGTCCTTTCACCACAGGCTTGCAGAAGGTATGGGGATTCATGTTCGCCCCGATAACATCATCCAGTGTAAGGAGCAGATGGTGGGCTGTTATGGTTCCTGCCACCCTGTCCGGGAGGCCGGCTACAAAGTCGATGGAGCGGCGGTCCGATATATGCTCGAACACCATGCGTAAATCAGGATATGCTTTGGCGATGGCGGCAAACTCCTGGTGGTACTCGTACTCCCGCTCCAGGCAGAAGGAGTCGGGCTTCTCGCAGTGTATGGAGAGTACCAGGCCCAGGTCGCTCATAGCCCCCAGCGCTTCCTTTATCTCGTGCCAAGATTTCACCCCATCCTCTGAATTGGTGGTGACTCCTGCTGGATAAAGCTTGCCCAAGAGGGCTCCTGATGAGGCCATGGCTTTGACTGCATCAGCACTCATCCCCGGGTAAAGCTTGAAGCTCATTATGAGCTTGAAATCTGGAGCAAGGGAAAGAATCTCATCCCGGTAAGCAATCAGCCGTTCTGGAGTGTTTATGGCTGGAACAGTGTTGGGCATCACCACTCCCTGGGCAAACCAGGTGGCCGCATCCCGTACTGTGATCTTCAGCATATCTCCCTGCCGCAGATGCAGGTGCATATCAGATGGCTTACGGATAGTAATCTCTTTTTCCATTTTCTTTCCCTTTTCTTTACTATAAGTTTAAAGTATAATATTTGCAAGGAGAGAATCATGGCTGGTAAAACTGTTCTTGTCGTCCTTCCTGTGGAGGAGCGGCACAAAAAGCTTTTGGAATCATCATATCCTGAGGGAAAGTTCATCTATTGCCAGAAGAATTATCAGGAATATCTCAAGGAGGCCCAGATCCTTATCGGGAACATCCCTTCCAAAGAGATACAGCTGGGGAAAAAGCTTGAGTTCATCCAGACCAACAACGCAGGGGTTGAGGAGTATACTGTCCCTGGAGTCATCCCCGAGAACGTGAAGTTCTGCTGTGCCTCAGGCTGCTACGGCCTTGCCATTTCCGAGTATATGCTGGGCTGCGTCCTCTCTCTCATCAAGCACCTGAATGTATACCGGATCAACCAGCTGAACCACCAATGGAAAGATGCAGGTCATGTCACCTCTATCTACGGAAGCAAGACCCTGGTCATCGGTCTAGGAGATATCGGATCCGAGTTCGGCCATAAGATGCACCTCTTGGGAAGCAAAGTTACAGGAATCCGCCGCCATACTGCAGACAAGCCCGACTGGCTTGAGGCAATATATCCTCTTGAGAAACTGGACGATATTATCGGTGACTTCGATATTGTGGCCCTCTCGATTCCAAACACAAAAGCAACCGCCCATCTTATTGATATGAACCGGCTTAAGAAGATGAAGAAAAGCGCAATCCTTATCAATGTGGGGCGGGGAAATGCGCTTGTGACTGATGATTTGTGCAAAGCCCTGAACGAAGGTATTATCGCAGGTGCCGCTGTTGATGTCACCGACCCCGAGCCGCTGCCACCGGAGAACCCCCTTTGGGATGCCCCTAATATGATCATCACACCACATACTTCAGGACAGTACCATCTGCCCGAGACCTTTGAGCGGATAGTGCGTCTTGCCGCAGAGAACCTCAAGGCATATACCACCGGCCAACCGTTGAAGAGCCTTGTGGATTTCAATGCTGGATACAGATCTTTTGATGCGAGGAAAAACTGAAAATGAGTGCAACACGGGTGGCAAATTCTGAGACTACTATCTTTACTGTTGTGAACACACTTGCGGCCCAGTACAACGCAGTGGGCCTGAGCCAGGGGGCGCCGGATTTCGACACTCCCCGGTGGGTTCTGGATATAATAAAAGAGGCCTTTGATGCAGGGCGGAACCAGTATGCACCCCTCTCGGGAGTACCGGAGTTTAGGCAGGCTATCAGCAATATTTACCGGACCAAGTATGGCCTTTCCTTCGACCCTGCTACACAGATCACCGTGACCAGTGGCGCCACCGAGGCTATATTTGACAGCGTGATGGCTCTCTGCGACCCGGGAGATGAATTAATAGCCTTTGAGCCATTCTTCGACTCCTATGCCGGAAGCTGCAAGATGGCAGGCTGCACCATGAAGGCTGTGACATTGCATCTGCCCGATTTTTCCTTTGACAGGAAGGAGCTGGAAGCTGTCATCACACCACGGACCAAGGCAATCATCATAAACAACCCTAACAATCCTTCTGGAAAAGTTTTCACGCTGGAAGAGCTGACAATTCTTTCCGAAGTTGCTAACAAATACAATCTAGTCATCATCAGCGACGAGGTGTACGAGAATCTGGTCTTCGACGGGCTCAGGCATATACCGACTGCATCTATCCCTGGTCTGGCGGACAGGACTATAACTATAAACTCCACAGCCAAGACCTTCTCTGCCACAGGCTGGAAGATAGGCTACATCTGCACCACACCGGCGTTAACTGCTGCGGTTCAGGCAGTGCATCAGTGGGTCACCTTCGCGGTGAATCATCCTATTCAGCTGGCCTTCTCCAAGATTCTCCCTATCTCGGCAGACTACTCCCGGGAGTTCTGTGCAGAAATGGAGAAACGACGGGATTACCTCTTGGCAAGAGCCGCCGAATGGGGCTTTGACCCGATCAAGCCGGAGGGCTCCTACTTCTTCATGGCCACCTTTGACCGCCTTTCCAAGAAAAGCGATATGGATTTCATGGAAGAGCTTATAAAGAAAAAGCAGGTTGCCCTGATTCCAGCATCACCCTTCTACTTGAGTGCTATTGATGAAGGACATAAGCTTCTGCGTTTCAACTTTGTTAAATCTATGGCTGCCCTTGAGCAGGCTGACAAGAATATGAGGTCACTATGAGCACACTGTTTATAAATGCCTGCATAAGGCCCCAATCCAGAACCCTGAAACTTGCGAAAGAACTTCTTGTAAAACTGGAGAAAGAGACCGGAGCCCCTGCAGAAGTCCTGAATCTCGAGAAGGAGCATATCACTCCTCTGACTGTAGAACAGCTGCATAAAAGGGATAACGCCCTTGAGAACGGGGACTTCAGCGATCCATACTTCCGCTATGCAAAGCAGTTTGCAGAAGCTGATATCATAGTGATGGCAGTCCCCTACTGGGATCTATCTTTTCCAGCTTTAGTAAAGCTTTACTTTGAGGCTATATCTGTATGCGGCATCACCTTCCGCTACACTCCTGAGGGCTATCCACAAGGGCTGTGCAAGGCAAAGAAGTTCTACTATGTGACTACTTCCGGTGGTTTTATAGGTGACCTTGACTTCGGGTTTCAGTATGCAAATGCTTTGACAACTAAGCTTTATGGTATTCCCGATGTTGAGTGCATCAGAAAAGAGGGACTTGATATTGTCGCTGCTAAATAAAATTGATACAGTCAAAACTCCCTGCTATGTCATTGACACTGATATTCTCACAGAGAATTTCAAGAGTATAAAGAAAAAGGCTGACAACGCAGGGCTTTCTCTTCTGATGGCAATGAAAGGGTTTCCTCTTGCTCAGGCCTTTCCATTCATAAAGCCCTTTGTGGAGGGAATCTCGGCATCAGGGCTTTTCGAGGCAAAACTGGGAAGCCGCATTGGAAAGGAAGTGCACATCCACACCCCTGCCTACAAGACTGACGAGGCGGCAGAAATCGCCTCTATCTGTTCCCACATTGTCCTGAACTCACCGCAGCAGGCTTCCGTTTTTAACCAAGTCCGCACTGAAAAGAATCAGTTTGCCCTGCGCCTTAATCCCGAAGTCAATGCAGTAAAAGAGGCAGTCTATAATCCATGCGGCCCTTATTCACGATTCGGACTTACAAAGGATGCACTTGCAGAAGTAAAGCCGGATATTATGGAGCGTATCTCCGGCTTTCATATTCATGCTCTCTGTGGAAACTCTTCCCGTGATTTCAACAATCTGATTTCTGCGAGCATAGAAAATTTCTCGGACTATTTCACTTCTGTCTCCTGGATAAATCTTGGGGGAGGCCAGGCTTTTACCGAGGATGATTTTGACTTTGCAGATTTTCAGGGAAACCTGGATATCCTCCACACAAAATATCATTTGAAAACCTACATAGAGCCATGTGAATACCTGGTGATGAATGCAGGCTTCCTGGTGGTTACAGTGCTGGATATAGTGCATAACGAAAAAGATATAGCAATTCTTGATACATCTATTTCCTGCCATGCCCTTGATGTCCTAAAAAACTATTACAAACTTCCAGTGGTCTTCCCTGAAAGTAGACGTCCGGGCAAGAAGGCCTACAGCTATCTGCTTGCAGGTAACAGCTGTCTTTCTGGGGATGTGTTCGGGGAATATGATTTTTCTGCTCCGTTAAAACCGGGGGACAGAATCATCTTCGGCGACATGGGCTCCTATTCCTTTGCCCAGGCAAATTATTTCAATGGAATCAACTTCCCCGATATTCTTTTTTACAGTAGAATGTCTGGGATTAAGCTTATTAAAAAATACAACTACGCGGAGTACGAAAAAGTCTATGACTGACTATGAAATAGAGATGGAGCTTGATGAAGCGTTGGAAGAATTCAGGGGTTTGAAGCCCCCTGTAAATCTTTCCTACTGGAATTCAGGTTCTGACTATAAGGCACAGATAAAAAAGATTCTCAAGCTCGAGGGTGAACAGGATATCTTTGACTATCATTATTATTTTCCGGAAGACATAAAAGAAAAAATTGCACAAAAGCTGGGATTTCCTGCCGAAGACTGCAAAAAGGCTTTCTTCCATGCCCTTTCACAGAGTACCCTTTCTATTGCTGTGATTACGGTGCTTCTTTCAAAAATGAAGGTAAAACTTGGAATTGTTGCCCCTGTTTATTTTTCAGTTCTAGACTGCTGCGATGACTTAAAAGTTCCCTACAGAATTTTTGACGGCTTTCTGCCAGACCTGAAGGAGACATTTGACGAAAATGTGTTATTGAAGTCTGACTGCGGAGCCTTCTGGTTTACATCGCCGGTCAATTCCTGCAGCATTCATTTCAGTCAGAAAGTAAAAGACACTATTCAAAAACTTCTTGATGCTGAAAAAATTGTGATTCTGGACGAATCTCTGACTGTAAACAGCAAGGAGCTGACTCGGACATTCGGCGTACAGGAAAATCTGATTTACATCTACAGTCCCCACAAGAGCCTTGGTCTCCAGGGAATAAAATTCTCTGCTCTTATAGCGCACAAAAAATATTACGACGAGATCAACAGCCTGAATGACAGTTTCGGCGGATCCCTCAATTATTCATGCCAGCAGGGGATATCTCATTTTACCTCACAGAACTTCGATGAATGTCTGTCTGTTTACAATCAATTCTGGCGGGATAATCTTTCTGCTGTCAGAAAAATTTTAGCTTCCTACAGTTTTGTATCTGTTCCCCAGGATATTTTCGGCCATTACGCCATAATCTTTGTGGACGGCACAATTGATGACAGAGCTTTTGTTGATGCTATGAAGAACCTGATGAAAGAGAAGGGCTACTTTGTCTATCCAGGCAGCATGCAGGGCTTTGGCTCAAAACAGCGTTTCTGTTTCCGCATAAACCTGCTTCTGGACAAGAAAGATCTGGAACAGGGACTTAGAGCTGTTCTTGATTATTTTAAGGACCACTTGGGAGCAGACAGATGATTCCATTCTTAAAACGTTTTTCAGAAGTTGCAGCAAAGTATCCGGAGCGTGCAGCAGCTGTTGACCGTGACGGTGAGCGAACAACCACATATGCCCAGCTCAACGACTATTCAAGCCGTATTGCTTCCTACTTGAAAACACTGGGTTTTAAGAAAGAAGAGATAGTTGCCATCAAGCTTGATAAGTCCATGGAATATGTGGCTGTTGAGCTGGGGGTAATGAAATGCGACTGTGCCTTTGTGCCAATTTCCGATGCAATGGGTCAGGAGCGCATAGAGCATGTGCTTAAAGACTCAGGTGCCAGCTTTGTATTTGACAGCACCCACTGGGATAAA
>JAEEGK010021317.1_pt1 | contig 13694 bp, 16 predicted proteins | sample 8958771 | NCBI WGS metagenome assembly JAEEGK01 (sample SAMN16246547, study PRJNA631951) | gut metagenome | biome: gut microbiome; feature: rumen; material: SC-attached | host: Bos | place: Iran: Karaj | collected 2018-10 | reverse complement strand
CACATCCGCTTAAGGTTAACTCTCCCGTGTCTTCGTCAAGGGTTACATTTCCTATGAAATTACGCAGTATAAGGATTCCCAGAAGAATTATCACCGGTATAAGAATAATCGCCCACTTATGGCGCCACATCTTCTCTCTTATATTTATTAATCTGCCTGGGTTTGCTGAAATGTGCTTTCTTATACGTCTATCAGCTCTATTTATCAGTATCGCTGATAAGACGACCAGCACTTCAAGGAAAAGGAGATAGATGATCCGTATCACCTTGTATGGGAGCTCGCTGCAGCCCGTCTTTCCCTTATCCATCAGGATGCTCTCAATCTCATGCAGCAGCATCGGGCGTGTGATCCGGTCGGAACTTCTTATATAAATAGTTATTCCTATCCCGTTGTTATCATCATGATATTCTACGGGTTCCAGTTCATCATTCTTCAGATACCCGCCGGCAGCTTCCATCGGAGTTATCTCAGAGTTATCACCTCTATAAACAAACTGTCTTCCTCTTTGTCTGGAGAGTTCCCAGTCACCCTCTCCTGTTTTTTCAAATATAAAAACCTCTGCATCCTTAACTCTGTACTTATAACATACTTCCGAAAATGCAGTCGCTATCCGGTTATTCTCCTTATCTATATCCTCATCCCGTCCTGCCTCCAGGCGTTTTGAATCCATAAGGATTGCAAACTCATTGTAGAACGGAGCATCATAGAATTCCTTCTCTGTTCCATCTTTATATCTGATCACGGACCTATAGTAAAATCCATCCGACGCGCTGTTTTCTCTATGCTTCACTATTACTTTGAAGGACTCCGTATCCAGAAGCTTCTTATTAACGCTCCTGGTAAATTCTTCTTTAGTGATCTCATATCTTTCTGAAGGTTCACTGTTCCGGTCAGTGGTGCACTCTATATAGTACTTCCCGCTATCTTCGTAAACCCTGTAATCGTTATATATACCTGCTATTCCGCCCCACATTTTAGCTGTTACTGACACAGGAAGCTCTGCTTCCGACCTTCTGTGCAGCATTAAAAAGGCAGCGATAATCGTCAGTCCTACCATCATCGCTGTCATAAGCAGTATTTTTTTAACCTTCTTAAACCCCTTCATGCTCATGTACCTCACATCATGTACACGATAATTTCTCCTGATTCTGACCGGAGCTTATAGCTCTTATCCAAAATGTCTTCCTCAGCTTCTACAGCCTTATATTTCAGGCCATCTTCTGAAATGTATTCTATAATGCCATGATCTATTATTATGATTGTCCTGCCCCCATCTGTAGCAATGGCAGCCGGGTGCCCCGAAAGCTTCAGTTCATACGTATCGTCTTTAATGCGCATAACTTCCCTGGTCTTAAAGCTGTCCCAGAATTCCCTTACTGGGTTCTGCTTTATTCTGAGTCCTGCCTCTGTTCTTATAAGGGACAGTTCCATAGGAATCGCCATCATTCCTCTGAAGCCGCCTCTATCGTTCTCAGTTCTCAGCCACGATACGAGAATGGTCCTGTCCTCAATTCCTTCATAGGTCTGGGCTGCATATGGCAGCTTTGTCTCATAGGCCATAAGCACTTCAGACTCCGGAGTGAACTTATAACCATCGAAGGAGCCTGTCATATAATATCCATCCGCCGACCAGAATACCCAGTGATATTCCTCCGGTTCTCCTTCCACCTGAAGTTTAAAGAGATTCGGGCATTCCCACATTCCTTCAGCCTCAAACCTCTGGCTCTCTGTCCAATGGATCATATCATCTGAACGGTATATGGCAAACTCATTCTCTTCAAGATAAAGAGCCATTATATATGAATCACTCTCTTTATGATAAAAGACCTTCGGGTCTCTGTTCTCACCTTTTATGTGTCCCAGTATCTCCTGCTTCTTTTCCAGCGTATCTCCGCCATCGCGTGATACGGCAAGCCACTGGGTATGTTTATTCCCTGCATCAACGGACCACTTGTTGCTGCCGCCTGCAGCCGTATAATAAAACATAAGGGGGGACTCACTTTTAGGATCTACAAATCCACAGCCGGAATACATGGTTCCGTACTCATCCGGATAAAGAGCTGTAGGTCTCTCTTCCCATTTTATCAGATTCCTGCTCACAGCATGACCCCAGTGCATATTTCCCCAGACTGTCCCGTAGGGATTCCATTGATAATACAGGTGATACAGACCATCTGCATATACAAGGCCGTTGGGATCATTTATCCATCCTGCTGGGGCCGTATAATGGAGTTCAGGGCGGTACTTATAATTTGTACCAGGTTTATCCGAATGAAGGCTTAATGAGGCTTGCAGGAGGTCCTGCGATTCCATTACGGTGTCTTGTGACTCTTCTGCAGTGTCCTGTTCCGTCTCCCTGCCCGTATCTGCCAGCCTTACTTCAACTGTCCGTCCGATATACCCGCCTACATCCATAGAAAAAAAGAAGTCGGGGCCGTCAGCTGTAAGTTTTACATCCATCTCGTAAAACTTCTTTCCATCACAAAAAAACTCCAGCTTTCTGGTCTCGGCTTCACGCCCTACATTTATCCAAAGATATTTATCACTGATCTCTATATTCAAATGTATTCAACTCCTAATGCTTTTAACCCTTTGCGCATGCTTTGAACTTTCGCATCCGGAAATCTTCTTCCTATACAGTCAGTCAGCATGCTTACTTTAATTCCTGCTTTTACTGCGCCCTTTGCTGTAGCTCCCACACAGCCGCACTCATCGAGTCCGCAGAGAATCATCTCTCTGTAGCCCTGCTTCTTCACGTACTCCCTGAAGAGCTTTGCAGTAAATGTATTCGATCTGTTCTTCTCAAAGATCTTATCAGATACAACATTTACGCCCTCAAAGAGTTCTGCACCTTCAGTTCCCCTTATGGAGAATCCGACTCCCCACATAATCTTAGGGAGTATATGCTTTATATATATAATGTCATACCCTGCATCCTTATATGAGGCTATGGCCCGGTTTACATTTCCCACAAGGGTTTCTGTGTCATAATTAAACATGGGCTTTCTCTTATCCCACAGATAATCCTTCTGCAGATCTATTACAATAAGCGCTTTCTTATCTGACATTGATATCCTCGAATCTTCCTTCTTTTATAAGCTTCAGATCATCCTTCGTTATGACCTCTTTTTTAATAAGAGCCTCTTCCATGCCATTTTCAAGCATGTAGTCCACACCGATCATCTGCATGATATCTATCGCTTCCATCATCTTCTGTCCGCGCCTGTCGGTAATGGAGTATTCTACATGAAGCGGATAACCTTCAAAGGTCTTCTTCTCCACAAGGCCGAACTGGATCAGTTCCCTGAGCTGCTCAAGCAGCATCTTCTGATTGATGCCCTCGATCTCCCGCTCCAGCTCTGCCAGTCCCTTAGGGCCATCCTTCATCTGATACAGGATAATGGTCTTCCACTTTCCTTTGATAATATCATGAACAATTTCAAGAGGACATGTATAGTCGTCCCTTATCTTCATAAATGCTCCTCCAGTCCAGGCATGCGAAACTTTCTGTCGCCTCTCACCGCTAAGCATCTTCACTGCATCTGCGAAGCCATTGCTTCTTCAAGCCTCACTACCTCTGCAAAGCCATTGCTTCTTCAAGCCTCACTACCTCTGCAAAGCCATCAGCCAGAGCCGCCATATAGACCGCATGTACGGTTTCAGCATCTATCTTCCTGTCGCCATGCTTTAATGACATGGTAGTACAGGCATCGTCAATTACAGTAACCTCATATCCATAGTCCTGACAGGCCCTCACTGTAGTATCCACGCACATGTGGGACATCATGCCTGCAACCGTAAGCTTTGTTATTCCCTGCTCCTCCAGATACCCTCTAAGATCAGTCTTTAGAAATGAGTTCGGATAGTCCTTATGTACTATCTTCTCACTGTCCAGCGGCTTTACCAGTGAATGGATCCCTGCAAACATTTTGAAGTTATGCTGTACATGGATAACAGTCTTTCCTTCACTCCTGAACTTATCAAGCAGCTGTGCCGCCTTCCGGGCCGCTTCCTTCGGCTTATGCAGCAGCATTGGTCCAGGCGTAAAATAGATATTCTGGATATCGATCAGTAATAATGCTTCTTTAGACATATCGTCACCTCCGTTATCAGTCGATGCTCGAGCCATTATTGGAACTCTCATCCTTATGCCAAAACTCTACTTCATCTTCCCGGATATGACAATTACCCACTTTTTTGTGGGTATACAGCAGCTTGATTCACCGAATTTTGGGCTCAGCTGCCTTTACTGATCTTTTCGGTCTGTGATACTGTTACTTCTTTTTTCTTGTATAGGTGGTTCTGATAAACTTTATATCCTCTCCGCCTGTCTCGCCCTGTTCTATATCGAAATCATTTTCGTCGAATTCAGGGAAGAAGGTATCTCCATCCTCAATTTCTGTCTGAACCTCTGTGATATACATTACATCCACGTATGGTATTGCTTCTTTATATAGGCCATAACCGCCTGAGATATATACTTTCTCATTGCCTGCCATCTTGATAGCCTCTTCTACGGAAGAAGCTGTGGCAAGGTTCTCGCCTTCGTATTTTTTAGTTCTTGATACAACTATAGTTTTACGGTTTGGAAGCGGATGCCCTATCTCTTCATAGGACTTGCGGCCCATAACGACTACATTTCCAGTTGTTAGTTCTTTAAACTGCTTCTGCTCACCCTTTATTCTCCATGGGATCTGTCCATTCTTTCCGATTACGTTATTCTTTGAACGTGCTACTATTAAGCCAATCATTTTCAGTGCTCCTATCTGATAATGTCTACTACTTCGCCGATATACATATCGTGGGATGCATCGCCGTTATAGAACGCCTTCACAACATCCTCCGGCATGTTCTTTTCATCGAGTTTCTGCTTGAAGAGCTTCTTACATACAAGAGTAACCTCTGCTTCGTCAAATGTAACGGATTCACCGGCAGCCTTAGGCGTAAGTCCTTCATAATGCATCTTATCGATATCTCTTCCGGACTTGGAACCGAATACTCCGAGAATATCCTTCTTATCTTCCGGATAGAAGCTGATTGTGAAGTACTCACCCTCATCCATGAAGTCATGTGTATATCTTGTTGTTCTAACATAAGCAGTTACAACAGGCTTGTTCCAGAGAGTTCCGATACCTCCCCAGCTTATAGTCATTGAGTTAAACTTATCCTCTGTTCCTGCTGTAAGCAGTGCCCATTTCTTTGCATATAATCCAAATGCATCTACTGTGAATTCCATTATTCTTTCCTCCCTTTGTTAACTTTCCATACAATAATGTCTATAATAAGCAGCCCTATCACTACTGACTCGCCAAGTTTAAGAGCAAGTTCACCTAAAATACCGGCAAACTCACCGACCGAAGTCTTAAAGTCATATATTGCAAATACAAGGAAAAAGATTCCAAATGCTATATCTACAATCGCAAATATCAGATATGGCGATACTTTCTTTCTGCTTTTTCCGCATATTGCAAATACCATCACTGAAACAAGAACTATCAGTCCTATCAATCCATATACATATTCCATCTTAATCCCCCTATATACTTATCCCTAAGTTGCTTTAACTCCACTTATCTCTCAGTTGCCTTGCACTCTTGGTTCCGAAGCAGCCAGGCAAAACCCTTTGCAGTTCTTACCTCCGGCTCTTTAAAATGATTTCCTTCATTCCACTCCAGAGTGCATCTCAGTTTTGGCTGCAGCTGTCTTTCGATATCCTTAATGACCTCTCCGACTCTGGCCATAACCTGATTACGCGTCTTCTCTTCCTTCTTTCCAAGACTCAGATATACAGCATCCGTACTTATATCACGTCCGGATATGTATTCATCGAATCCCGGAAACCAGACCGATGGTGAAACCGCGGCGGCTCCCTTAAAATAGTTTACATTATAAACACTCCATAATGCAAATAATCCTGAAAGAGAATATCCTCCAATATAAAGATTAATGTCTGAAGCGTCTCTTCCTCTAATGAGTTCAGAATCTATTATGCCCTTCAATTCTTCCAATGTCTGTTCTGCTCTGCCGCCGAAGGGTTCATCCCCAAAGACTGCAGGAGCTTCCCATGGCGAAAGATCCCGGTTCCAGCTCTCAACCTTCACCGCCATAAGCCCGAAGTCATCAGTCTCTGCCAGATCCTTAATATATTCAACTTCTTTCTCAAGAAAAGACAGTTCATGCTCGCCCACCATCTGGATCAATATATTATCTGAATCGATATTTCCAAATGTGCTTATATCCATACCTACTCACCTGTATCAGCCAATCTATACTCCTCTGACTGCATCTATGATTGTCTTAATATCATCTATATCCTGCTGGATCTTCTCTATCTCTTTTGAATATGACATCTTCCGGATCTTACTGTCAGGATCAAATATGTCATGTGACTGCTTATTATATATTACATATACCCTGTTCTTTACTACTCGCATGGCAAATGTCTGAAAATGCGATGCTAAAGGCATAAGCTTCTCCATAAACTGTGGAGTCAAAAGATAGAATGCCGCCTGTTCATTTGCAGCATATATATCAAACTGACTGTTAAACTCTACATTCTCCATCTCACATTTATTAAGACGTTCGATACTTTTTGTTCTATGACTGAAGTCTTTTGAATATACATTTACTGACTCCATGTTCTTATCCGGCATCTCAAATATCAGCAGCGTTCCTTTATACAGAGTTGCATCCATATATGCTCTGCCCGCTTTGCCATGAACCTCATGTTCCTTTTGGATAAAGAAATCTGATTGTTCAAATGGAGTCCCCTCATACTCAGCCTTCAGATAATCCTCTGATTTATAGGCATCACTCATTTCGAGCAAAGCTGCCTCCCTGACTCTGGTATCATCGAATCCCCTTCTCATGGAATAAGTCACATTAGTAAAATGCTTCTTCAGTTCCTTATCTACGAGAAATACTTTATACAAAGAAGTAAATCTATCTTCTTTTCCGTATAATATGCCAGCACTGACTATAAGCATAAATGCACCGAAAAGGAGCACATAGACCCCTTCAAAATGCTTAAAAAGCATTATTGCACCAACCACAAATGAACCAACCGATATAATAATGCATATTATGCCCAGTATTATTATTTTTCTTAGTTTGTTTAATTCTTCCATTACTCTGTATATTTACTCTTCATAAGTTCTATATCAGCATCTGATAGCTTCAGTCCTTCATGTATGAATCTGTCGAAGTCACCATATTTCTCATCTACTGCTGCATAAAAAGCCTCTATATACTCTTCTTCTGCGCCAAACAGATATCTGAGTGCGTCATCGACTATATTGTCCTGTATGCCTATTTTGTTCTTTACAAATTGTGTCAGGAACTGTATATCAGGCTCTATATACTCATTTGTTGACATATAATCAGCTATGACATCCTCTCTTGAACATCCAAGGATTTCTTCAACTATAGCAGATCCTATTCCTGCTCTGTCTTTCCCAGCCGTACAATGCCACAGAAATGACTTATCCTCTTCATCTTTAAGTAATCTTATAAACTCAGCATACTGCGATACAGCTGACTCCTCAGTAAAGCCTCTGTACATAAGGCACATATACTTCTTAGCCTCTTCGGGTTTTACGGCCAGCTTCTCTATTATATTCTTATCTGATTCCTTATCTCTTGTAACACCGGCTGTAAGACTATCTACTATCGGAAGATGTATATATGATACTCCTTCCGGTATTACATCCTGTTTCTCCTGTCTTTCTTTATCAGATCTGAAATCAATTATGGTATCCACCATATTCTTCAGTTTATCTGAATCATTCTGAGAAATATCAGCCAGCTGTCCTGAACGGAAAAAGCAGCCCGATTTTATTAGGCTGCCACTTTTTATACTCATCCCGCCAATATCTCTGATATTATGTAATTTTTCAAAATTTAATAACTTGCTTAAACTCATATTCTGCCTCGCTGCCTTCCTTTTGTCCTGCAATATTATACTATATTATCAGGTCTAAAACAGCACTAAAATCGCCTCAAAAAAAAATTGAAAATTTTTTTAAAAAATGTGTTGACATTATATAGGCATAGTGATATTATATATCTCGCGTCAGGATGACGGAACAAAATAAAATAAGACATGCGGGAGTGCTGGAATTGGCAGACAGGCGAGACTAAGGATCTAGTGATGGCAACGTCGTGTGGGTTCAAGTCCCATCTCCCGCACACTAAAAAGCAGGTATTAAATACCTGCTTTTTTCTTGTCTATTTTCTTTACTTTCTTGTTTTCTCTTCTCTTTTCATCCCTATATTAAATATTTTTCCAAATAAATTAGAAAATATCATTCCAATGAAATAAAAAAACTTGGACCCGCGCATGAGGTCCAAGTTTTTTGTATGAATTATCAATCTCCGTATGAAGGAGTACCCTGTGCACCGATAGGTGTATCTAACGCATTTGTAAGTCCCAGTTTCATCTGGAATGTCTTAGCTGCTTCCACATCCTTAGAATGTCCTGACTGTCTCATTGTATTAGAAGCGCTGGCACCAAGATGAAGATTTCCTCCATCATCAATGTATACATCCAGCTGATATGTATTCCACAGTTTTCTAGCATATACCTTAATATCTGACTTAAATGCATATTCATCAATATTAGTTCTTCTGATGTAATCTCCATCAGGTCCGCTTGGGAACCACTTTACAGGATCTTCTTCGTTGTTTCTAAGATTCTGTTCAAACTCAGGACTTACATGTACAAGTCCTGCCATGATCATCGCAAGTGCTGTGCTTTGATCTGAACATCTTATCTCGTCCTTATCTACATATACCCAACCTCTGGTATAGGTTTCTTTTACATGAGTAACAGGATCTTCATACTCTACCGGTCTTCCCTGGAAATTACTAGGGAACGGATATACATTAAGCGCATCCTTAATGATACTTGCATGATAAACATCCTTAGCCTGTCTTGCATTCTCTATATAATGGATAACTGCAAGACTTATGGTAGCTGCAAGTATTGCCATAATTGCAACAACTATTATTAATTCAACCAGCGTCATACCTTTATTGGTATACTTTTTTTCATATTTGCTCATAGCTTTTCCTTTCTATAGGACAAAAATCCATAAAACGTTTCGTTCTATTAACAGTTCATTTTAAGTTTGTTCATAGTTCGTTCATATTTCGTTCATATTATAGCTATATTTAATTCATAATTCAATAGATTTATATGTTGTTTTTTGACAAATAGTGCACAAACTTATTTGTGCAACCTAAACAAAAAACCTCCCTACAGGATAATCCTGTAAGGAGGTAAGCTTTATTTAAATTATTAAAAGCAACACAAATGCCTGAATTGGACAAAATTGTTGCTGATTTCCCTGAAATCTAGCGTCTGAGTGGATGAAAAAGCAACATAATCGCCTGAATTAGCCAGAATTGTTGCCGACGCCCCTGGAATTCACCGTCTGAGCGGGCGAAAAAGCAACATAATCGCCTGAATTAGCCAGAATTGTTGCCGACGCCCCTGGAATTCACCTAAATTGTTGCCAGCAGCGCCGGATGGAGGCAAGCTTTAATTTATATCAAATATTAACGATCCATCCATCGCATTTATTATATATCTTTCTTCTTGACTTCTTATAACCCATGTCGGTATAAGTTCATATTCATCTTCTTCAGAATCGTTATCGAGCTTCAGCGGAAAATAAACAAGATCTATATCAATAAAATCGACATTTGAATATAAATCTTCCATATTTACATTATCATAAAAGTGATTTAATTCTGTTACAGCCGATTCGATATTGATGAGAGGCGTATCATCATATATTTCATCTTCTATGGTGAAAGAATATTCAAGATTGAATCCAAAAACTCCACTGTTATCTATAAGTACTACTCCACCTTTAAATTCCTTGGAATAATCACCTATATCATCCGGGGTGTTTGGTTTATATATCGGTATACCGTTAACAGTATTTCCAACAGAAACTGCATAACCGTTTCTCACAGCTCCGTCAAAGTTTTCACTTTGCATAGACTTATCTGTATAAAATACACATTCACATTTTACCGGAAGCGAATCTCCTTTTATATCAAAGGTTTTTCCTTGATATATATTTTCATATACATCTATCTGATCTTCCGGAATCAACATTCCCGGTACATCCTTAAATGTTTCGTATATTGTTCTGGAAATATCTTTATCACTTAAATCTGCCTTATTACTTCTGTCCGACATTGTGCCGTTTAAATCTATGATTCTGGAATTATCCCAATTACCTATAAGAAGAGAACCGCTGATATCCGAACAGCCCATTTGTGTAATGGACGTATCACCTATAAACTCCCCTATATTCTTAGGATACAGTGAAATATACAGTCTTTTAGCATATTCACTGTAGAATATAAGAAGGCGGCAGGTATTGCCATTATATTCTCCTTCATAAATATGGGAATAATATGTAGTTTTATCTATCCATGAAGATAAGGTGTCCAGATCAGCATAATGTACATCTTCAGGTTCTAACCACCAATTATCTGACATTCTTTTCTGTAATTCCGCAAATAAGAAGTTACCGTAATCTTCTTCATAGTGATATTCAAATGCATTCGAATCCTTCATAGGTACGGCTGTGTCACCGAATAAAGCCGATACTATATCAGCTTCCAAAGCTTCATCTGCACTTACCATATTTACTTTATATGTAGGAACTCTTTCTACTTCTTCCGGAGGCGTATATGAAAGATTATATGTAATCTTCATTCCGTCTATAGTTAATTCCTTATTATAGGAAAGAGTTCCTTCTTTTTGATATTCTGATATATAGGCCAGAGTTCCTGCAGCTTCGCCATAATCTTCTGAATCATACTCAGAATTATCCTCTACGGAAGTCTTCTCTGCCTCAGTTTTGACCGTATCACCAACAGGATATTCTACCACTTCGTCTGCCGGTTTCTGCCCGCATCCTGCCATTAACATCATTGCGCATACAGCCCCCGCAACTCGCGCTGTTCTTCTAGTATTCATACTTTTAACCATACACCCCCTAATTTTTGTTTTATAATAAGAAAAAAACCACCTAAAAGCAATTAACTTTTAGATGGTAATTTTCTTACTAATTTATTAAGTCCGCTTAGATTAAGCAATTGCCTTCTTAGCAACGTCTACAAGACTAGCGAAACCTTCTGCATCATTAACAGCCATCTCAGCGAGCATCTTTCTGTTGATGTCTACGCCTGCTACCTTAAGACCATGCATAAGGTTGCTGTATGAGATATCATTCTGTCTAGCTGCAGCGTTGATACGAGCGATCCAAAGCTTACGGAAATCTCTCTTTCTCTCTCTTCTACCAGCAAATGCTGTAGCATCAGCTCTCATTACAGACTGCTTAGCAACTCTGTACTGCTTTGATCTTGCTCCGATATATCCCTTTGCTGCCTTTAATGTCTTATTATGCTTCTTCTTGGCATTAGCGCCACCTTTAATTCTTGCCATTACTATATCCTCCTAATCAAATCATCCTTAGATGTAAGGTAAAATCTTCTTCATGTTCTTGACATTTGTCTTGTCAGTCATGGTTGCTTTTCTCAGGTTTCTCTTTCTCTTTGTTGTCTTCTTAGTAAGGATATGGCTCTTATAAGCCTTATTTCTCTTAAGCTTACCTGTACCTGTAGCCTTAAAACGCTTTGCTGCTGCCCTCTTTGTCTTTAACTTTGGCATTGTTTTTTCCTCCTTATAAACTACTTGGTTGTTTTTGCTGCAAGGAACATGAACATGCTCCTGCCTTCGAACTTAGCCTGCTTATCAACAGTAGAAATGTCCGAAAGAAGCTCAGCAAAATTATCAAGTATTACTTTGCTTTGATTAACATATGCAAGCTCACGTCCTCTGAATCTGAGAGTAACCTTAACTCTGTTACCCTTCTGAAGAAACTTACGAGCCTGATTTACCTTAGTATTAAGGTCGTTCTCTTCAATATTTGGAGATAATCTCACTTCCTTGATCTCAACAACCTTCTGCTTCTTTTTGGCATCCTTTTCCTTACGAGCGAGCTCATAACGGAACTTTCCAAAATCAATAATCTTACAAACCGGTGGATTTGCATTTGGCGAAACTCTTACAAGGTCAAGTCCTGCCTCGTCGGCCTTCTCTCTTGCTTCTGCTATGGACATCACACCAAGCTGTCCACCCTCAGCGCCGATAACACGCACCTCTTTGTCTTTGATTTGTTCGTTAATTAAATAGTCTATTGCTTTGCCCTCCGTAAAAATAAAACATAAAAAAGTGGATACCCAAGACATGAGTATCCACACAAAGAACAGCCGTAGCTGTTTTTTATAAGTTTAAACCCGGCCGCGCACTTGCAGCTCTAGGTGAGAGCGGATACTCTGCTTAATTCTGAAGAGACTTATAGCTCTTCAATTCACACTTGACATAGATTATCACATTGAGTAACCCTTGTCAATAAATATTTTAATTAATTCCTGTGCCCTATCAGTATCATAATCTTCTATAGCATCTATGACCTGAGACATTGTTTCTTTAAGAGGTTTACTTCTGAAGCTGCAGCCTGAAAGTTCTTTCATTACCTTCTCTGCTTCCAACACTTCCGATGTATTAAGCAGTCTGGTTATATTTACCAGCATCTGCCTCAGCACAGGTTCATCTATCTCTTTATCACCGTCTTCATCACTGTCGTCGTCTATAGCTTTCTGAATCCTCATTGCTGTATCAGCATAAACTCTCAGCAGTTTATCAATCCCCTCATCGATGACCGGCATATCATCTTCGATAGCTGCCATCTCTTGCTCAAAGGCAAGAGCACTGAGTTGATCGGCTCCGATAGTCTTCGCTGCACTCTTCAGTCCATGCACGCGGATCTGATAATCCTTCATATCCTTATTAACATATGCAGCTTTTATTCCGGCAGCTCTCTCATATTCGTTCTTTGCAAAATCGTTGACGATTTCTATGTAGAAATCCTTATCTCCGGCAATGTACTCCATAGCAGCTGCTATGTTAAATCCCTGTTCCTTAAGCCTTGATATCTTCTCATCTTCCATACGCTGTCCACCCCATATTTTGTAATGCTTCGGAATTTACTATCTATTTAAAATGTTCCCAATAGGTTCATCTCTCTGGCTTCTGCACTTATCTCTCCCAGCGCTTTACGTACATTTTTATCTGTAAGCTTTCCCTCAAAACTTACATAGAACACATACTCCCATTTCTTTCTGAGAGAAGGTCTCGACTCTATGCTGGTCATGTTGACACCATTTTCATTGATGCGTCCCAGAATCTCATAGAGAGAACCAACCTTATGCTGGAGAGTAAATGATATGCTTATCTTATCTGATGTTGATAAGAATATCTTCTTTGCTGTTACGATAACAAACTTCGTGGAATTATCATTCTGGAAGTTTATTCTTCTTGCAAGTATCTTCAGTCCATAGAGTTCAGCTGCACGCTCACTGGCGATGGCCGCCTCCCTGATATCTCCCTTATCCTTAACACGTCTTGCAGCAAGGGCTGTATTGCTGAGGCTCTCAGCCTGAAAACCATGCTCATCTATAAAGTCCTTACACTGCATAAGGCCCTGTGGATGGGAGTAAACCTTTCTTATATCGGAAATGTGTGCATCCGGCAGACCAAGAAGTGCATGCTCTATATCAAGCACCACCTGACCTACGATCTGAACACCACTGTTTCTGATTATATCATA
>JAEEGK010021316.1_pt1 | contig 13695 bp, 6 predicted proteins | sample 8958771 | NCBI WGS metagenome assembly JAEEGK01 (sample SAMN16246547, study PRJNA631951) | gut metagenome | biome: gut microbiome; feature: rumen; material: SC-attached | host: Bos | place: Iran: Karaj | collected 2018-10 | reverse complement strand
CTAAGCTTACGCCCCTCTGCTCATCTGCATGAACACGAGTCTCGAACCCGGTGATGTAAAGTATGAGGACTATAAGGCATTCGACCTGAAAGCCATAGCGAAGTTTGCCGAACAGGCATCCGTACTTCACGAAACCGAGCCGATGGAGGATGAGGAATTCTATGAGCTCTCTGAAGAGGAAATTAAAGCTCGCAGAGAGATATGCATGCAGATCATAACCGAATATACGCATAAAGAGGAAGCGTATTTCGATGTTCTCCCGGTAGAAATGCTCTCGCGTTTTGCTGAAGAGATCCATCATATGGCGGATAAGAAAAAGTCCGAAGCAGGTGTGGCAAAGTGCCTGAAGGCTGCCGCTGACATTCACGACAGGATCGCCGCCATAGACAAAGCACTTAAGTCAAACGATCGTCCGGGCATGCTCGAAACGATAGAGAAACTCACCGGCATAAAGGCTGAGGAACTGAAGGGTTTCGCCACCGTGGAACTGCGGGATCTGCTTGATTCCATGTATGTCAATGTCTCGGACAAGGAGGTTATGACTGAGACTTCCGCCGCTATAGTACGGGAATACAGCAAACTACTCACCCAAGAGCGTGCGGAAGATCATTATAAAGAGCGCATGCTCGCCGGTCACAGGAAGGTATGGCAGAGCAGGGATCTGGGCGATGCACCCGGATTTGAGGATCTCAGAGCCATGGCGGAATACACTGTCATGTACCTGCAGAAGCAGAAAGGACTCACCGACCTGAGCCTTAATGATTTCGAAGGACTGAGTGCAGATGAGATATACGGCATCTACAGGAATATGGGCATCATCACAGGCCTGAAGGGTACCACCGATGAATATGAGAAGAACGATCTGGCCAAGGCTGTCCGTGAACTTGCCGGGATGAATATGTCTGCCAAACTTAAAAATGCACTCGAGCAGACACTGGATGTGAAGTTCGATGTTCTTCCCGAGTATGCTGAGACAAAGAAAGAATCAGTCTACATGCCTTTTGCATCAAAGAAGTCATGGAGCAGATCGGAATGGCAGACAACAGCCGATAAGAAGGCAGCAGACAAGGAGCGTGCACTATTGATCAGAGCGGTACTGGATCACGAGGGCATGGCAGAGCTGGGAACAGAGTTCTTCAAGGAACTGTCCACATCCGATATCAATTATCTGAATGATAATCTGAATACCATAGACCGGCTGCTGGGGACCAAATCCAGACCCGCAGTGAAGAAACTGACCAATGCAGGCCTGGCTGACCTGATCAATGCTTTCTATATGCTGTCAAGCCTGAAGATGTCTGAAGATCTGCGGTTTGCTCTGGGACAGAGGTTTGCCGGAATGCAGATCCCCGCGACAGCCAGATCCATGGTAGATCCCATCCTGCAGGATAATTTCCTGCCCAAGCCTCCGGTAGAGACCAAGGATAAAAAGAAGAAGAAAAAGGGTAAGGATAAGGCAGAGGAAAAACCCGTAAATCAGATAATCCTGCCCGTAGAGGAAGAGAAGACAGAAGAGACTGAAGAACACAAACAGTTCATGCTGATCAACGAGAGCTATCATAGACAGCTGGATAAACTGAGTTCCATCAGAAAGAAGAAGATAGCCGCCAAGGTTGACAGAGATGAAGACCGCTCATTCAGCGAAGATACAGTGAAACTCCTGGGCATATTGGGAGATCTGGCCGTGATCAGCGGACAGACGGATCCGGGCAGTGACATGACGGATGCGGTCAGGAAGCTGCTCTGCGACAGAGCTGAAGATCTGTCTCCGCTCCTGGCATTGGGTGAGAACAAGATGCAGAAGATCTCCAATGCATTCACTGAGCTTAAGACTTCGGTCACCACAGGTGAGAAGGCATTCTTTGAAGCCTGTGAGGCAGCGCTTATGCCGGTGCTTGATGCTGTGACCAGAGCGGTGGAAGAGGCCAGGGCAAAGTCAAAAAAGAACGTGCCCATAAGTGAGCCCATGGTGATCAGGGCTCTCAAGTCCAAAGAACTGGGTGAAGTACTGAAGAACTATGCCGGTCAGCTGAATGCCAATCTGGATCGTCTGGAGAAGGAAATCCTGCCGGTAATGACTGATGCCACTTCAGATATCTATGACAAAGGAGAAACCGGTTTCGTCATTCCCGAAGTGACCGAAGTCATGGATGACAATTTAAAGCAGGTTGTCGATGAGATAATCGATGAAAGCAAGAAAGAACGCATAGCCGCAGCCAAGAACACCAGGGAAAAGATGGAACTGGCGAAGAAGTCCGAGGATCAGGCTGCGAAGGAACGCCTGAAACTTGATGACATGAAGGATTCCCTGCTCTATGACAGTAAGAAGGGACAGGGACGGTTTAACCAGCTGCTGATATCCGGCTACTATAAGAATTCGTCCAGAGAAGACCGTCGCAGGATGCTCTCCTATATCATCAAGGATATGAAGAAGAAGGGCAGCAATGTCACCAACAGGGAGAAGGGCTGTGAATATTTCGCTTCCACCATGAAGGGAGCAGGTCCTCTGATGCAGAAGATGATGCAGGGTATCCCCGAGCGTATGGTCATCCCGGAGCTCGCAGGAGCACTGGGAACCGTGAAGTCATCACTTGCGCCCATAGACCGGAATTACGTCAATAAGGTATTTAACCAGATGATCAAGGATTCTGACGGTACCATCACCCAGATCCTTGACCGTCAGTCACTCGGAGCCGCATCTGTTGCAGAGACATTTAAGGTTAAGATCGCGGGCCCCGATATCAAGCCGCACTATGTGGTAGTCAAGATACGACGTCCGGATGCGAAGGCCAATATGATGAAGGACCTCGGATTCGTTCGCAGAATGGCGATGTTCGCCGACATGTCAGACAGGCAGATGAAGGCGTATGAGAAGAAGTACGGAGATAAGCTCGTTGCGCATGATGTTAATGTGACGGAGTCCGGATTCCTTGCGCAGTTCTCGGAGATAGAGAAGGAATTTGATTTCACCGATGAAGCCAAAAATATCGCGCTCGGTCATGATAACTATATCAAGAAGTATAACAAGAAGAAGGACGGATCGGATGATTACCATGTGAAGACCGTACAGGTTAACGAGCATTTTGCTCCTAAAAAGCATTACCTCGTTATGGATCTGGCAGACGGTGTTACGGTTGATAAGATCATCACACAGGCCAAGAATGACTACAGGATCGCAATGAAGACATTCAGGAATCCCGATACCTCCAGCGAAGACAAGCTGGTGCTCACTTCGGAGAATATTGGTGAGTTCTGGAATCTCAGGAAGAAGATGATCCAGTCATCCAACTCATCGGTGGTAACGGAGAAACTGTGTGCCGATCTGGCATATGTATGGCTTGAGCAGGCACTCTTTGGCAGCAAGGCATTGGGATTGAGCGATGATCCCAACTTCCATCACGGTGACATGCATGCCGGTAACATCATGGTAAATGGTACCAACACGACCATACTGGACTACGGTAATGCGGTGATACTCAAAGACTCCAAGGTCAACCAGATACTGTCCATGCTCTCCGCAGCTGTCATCAACAGTTCGAAGCACTTCGTGGAAGCATTTAACAATATGCTGATCCTGTCAGCCAAGGATGAAGAGAAGGCTGCGGAAAAGGTCGGATATGCCCCGCTCACCAAGGAGCAGCAGCAGGAATTTGTGGCCAAACTTGATGAGCTGTTTAAACTCGGTACGAGTGAAGATACCGGCAAGAAGATACTGATCGCGCTGAATGTTGCACAGTCTCTGGGTGTTAAGCTTCCCAAGGAGATCCAGAACTTCTCACAGTGTCAGCAGCGTCTGGAGAACACCATACAGGAAGTCAAGGACGGCGCTCTTAAGACGACACTTATGATAGAGAACATGGATAATATGAAGATCGCACCCGAGGATGCGGATTCGTTTGATCCCCTGTTCGAGATGCACCGGTTCTTTAAGAAGAATCCCGATGATTTCAATAAGCCCGGCATCAAGCTGTATGCGGCAAAGTATGCCGCTCCTGATAACACGGTCCTGATAAATGATGTCAGCAAGGCCGCAAACAAAAAGGAGATGGATAAGGCGATAAATGCCTGTCTGCCCGAATACGGTAAGATCAAAGCGGGTATTTCCTCCGAAGTGGCCAGAGCCAAGGCTGCGGAATGGAGAAAAACCTATTATGAGATCATGGACGCCCATAAGCCCGGAGAGAAGATTCCCAATAAGGTAGCCCAGAAACTCTAAGATATCTCCGGAGAGATACTGCTGCTTTCAGATGCAACCGATTGTTTCGGAGGATTCCTGAAGGGGGAAGACTTCGGAGAGCTGCTCTCGGGAGCACTGACACCCATGGATCAGACGACATACAATACATCTTCATTCGAAAACCTGATGGCGATCTTTGAGGAGATCATCCCAACGGTTCTGGATAACGGGGATGCGGCATATGCATCGATGTCCGAGATAAGCAAGGACGTCAATGTCGAGAGAGACCGCAGATCCAGGGTAACCGGGTTGATGACCCAGGCGACCGCCGTAAGCGTGGCATGCAAACCCGAGGCATTCAGATTCAGACAGAAACTCAGGGAATCCAAGAGTGTGGAGAAGAGAAGAGAATTTGAACGGTTTGCCACCAGAATACTGAAGAATCCTGTAACGGCGAATTATTACAAAAGATACAGGGATGCGGAAGCTGCTCTTGATGCTCTGAAGGGTTCCGAAGATAAGGAGGCCATCCTTAAGGCCGAGATGAAGCTTAAGGAGATAGAGACCGAACTGTGTTACAATTTTATGAGTGAAACATACGACACCATAATGAAGATCGGAGATTCCTTCGAAGACGCTTACAGCTACGATCTGGTCAAGCAGAAAGATTATATGCCCGACTTCGTATCGGTAATGGGTGATGTCGTCAGCGAACACTGGAAGCGCGCTGCAGCCAAAGTCAACAAGGCACTGGGGGCAGAGATCCGCAAGCAGGGCAAAGAGCAGGAAAAGCTGGAGAAGAAAATCAAGAAGGAAGATGAGGCTGAGGCAAAGAAAAAGGCAGCCGAAGCCAAGAAGAAAGCAGCCGAAGAGGAAGAAAAGAAGAAAGCTGCGAAGAAATCCAAGAAAAAGAAGTAAATGGGAGAAATAATAAGACTCCTAACCATGAATAATATGGTCAGGAGTCTTATTATTATCCGATTTCACGAGATGAAGAACTTGCAGCTTATCTTGAGTGAAGGCAGCCTCTTGTGTTGCCATTTAACCCACATATTGCTAGAATAATAAGCAATAGGGTTGAAGATCATCCCGTCAGATCCAAAGTCGAAGTGCTGTTTTGTGTGGTACTTCATAATAAAAAGAATGGAGAAAAGTGTATGAAAATGTTTTATGGGACAAGCTCTTCCGGCAGGATATCAGAAGCATTGAAAGGGCTTACTTCTCCGAAGCTTCTCATAATGACAAGCCCCGCAGATTGCTTTGAGGAAAATGTTGCCGAACTTGAGAAAGCCTTTCCGGGAGTGCCGAGTATCGGATGTATAGCAATGGGCTATGAGAACAGGGTAGAGGAGAAGGGTGCGACCGTTACGGCATTTACAGAGGGCGTCACATGTGTTGCCGGTGCATTGGAGGACGTGTCCAAAACTCCTGCGAAGTGTATTGGCAGACTGCAGGATGATCTGAACCGAATTAAGCCCGGCAAAGATAATACGGCCATTATAGACTTCTGCGCGGGAAATGACGCAGGTGTCATGAGTACTCTGGAGCTTCTCCTCAGGAAATATAAACTCCAGCTCATGGGAGCAACAGGGGATGCGGGAAAGGTTTCCGCCAACGGCAGGATATATGAGGATGGTATGGCCTACGCTGTGATCAGGAATGACACAGGCAGGGTCAAGGCTTATAAGGAGAATATCTATACCCCGGTTGAGGGCGTGAGGCTTCTTGCTTCCAAGACGGACAGGAGCAGATATTATATCGGCGAACTCAACGGACGTTCCTCCAAGCAGGTATATATGGAGCTGACCGGATGTACCGAGAGCGCTATAGAGAATCAGACCTTTACCAATCCCCTGGGCAAGATGATCGGTGAGGATATATGCATAGTGTCCATTAAGGGCGTGGAAGGCAGCGGCATAACCTGTTACAGGCAGGTGAATGATTCAGATATCCTCACTCTTCTTGAAATGAACGATCCTATGGAGATCGCTCAGAATACGGTCGATGCCATCAAGAGAGATTTTAACAGAGTATCCGGGATCTTCTCCGTTAACTGTGCATTCAGGTATCTGCTGCTCCAGGAGAGGGGCGAACTCAATGACTATCTGGACAGGATAGCTTCTCTTGGAACCTCATGCGGCCTTGTGGGCTACGGTGAGCACTACAACGGCCAGTTCGTCAATCAGACGATGACATGCGTAGTATTTGAATAGGGGAGGGGATACATATGTTTGGAAAGAAAAAAGACAGGGACAATACGGCTGTGGAAACGGTTAATACCCCGGACAATTCGGCAAGAGGAGCAGAGGTGGCCCGGGCACTGAGTTATATCGCCGATTCCATCAAGGCATGCCAGAAAAGTCTGGTAGACAATGAACTTGATTCCCTTACCGAGCTCAAGGATATAACTGACACCTTCGGCGATGTCATGAAGGGCAATGAAGAACTCAAAAACGATATCTACGGATTCGGCGAAGTGTTTGATAAGGTCAGCGAGACCACATCCAGATTCAACGAGGTAAGAGATGACATAGAAAACAGCGTCAAGGTGGCACAGGATAAGGTGGGAGAGCTCAAGGAAAGCTCGATCGATGTGAGGAATACCTTCAATGAGATGGAGGAAGGCTTTGAAACCTTCAAGAACTCCGTAGATGAGATAGCCGGCTATATGAAGCAGATCGTGGGTATCGCGTCACAGACAAACCTCCTGGCACTCAATGCATCCATAGAGGCAGCAAGAGCAGGCGAGGCGGGACGCGGCTTCGCGGTGGTTGCAGAGGAGGTACGTAAGCTCGCAGACGAGATCAAGGTTCTGATCGATCAGGTCAATGCATCCATCAGTAACGTGGGTGAGGAGAGTGATAAGCTTACCGAGAGTATGAGAGCATCCGTCGAGAGCCTGGATGCAAGCCTTGAAAATGTGGACGAGACCTATGCCACATTTGATGAGATCATCGCAAGTGCGGACAGATCCGGAGAGGTTCAGGAAGAGATCGTCAATGCGTCACAGGAAGCGGGAGAAAAGATAGAAGCCCTGGAGAAGAGATTTGATCTCATCAACAGCGACTGTGACAAGCTTTTGGGGCAGATCAGCAGAGTTAATGATCTCGGCACCACCAAGAGCGGCATCTTTGAAGGCATAGATAACCTGGTATCGCAGATCACGCCCCTTGTTTCGGGGATAAAGGGATGAGGCTCTCCGGCAGATCCTCCTCCGGCGACATCTGAAGCCTTCTTCGTTGGTATAGAAAGAATGGTGTCCGGGACCGTATTCACCGTCCACCGAGTAGTATGTGAGCGTCCCTGACGAGCGCATAGGGCCCTTCGTTGTTTATGGTGCCTTCAAGATTTTCCCATCCGTATAAGGGCCGTGAGAGAAGTACCGGATCGCCGGTGAGTTTCCACGGTTCTTCTTCGTTTACACGGGCGATATAGAGCATCGAGCCCGTATCGGATCCTCCCATGCATCTTCGTTTACGGGATTTTCGCCGTCCTTCAGTCTCATATAGTGGCACTGCGGTCCCCAGGTGTGTCCGCTTCACGGATGTATATCCCGATATCGTTAAGATTGTCATTTGTTCCGAGGAAATCCCCGAGATCAGGAGTATGGCGATAAGCATGTACATAAGGTGATTGAACAGTTTTCTTTTTTTCACCAGGTAATTCCTTTCGTGAGTCTGATTTACATGAAATCTTGATAGCACAAAGTGGATTTTTAGACTATATTTTAAAAGGATGACTATATCTAAAAAGAGGGATCCGGACTTCATATGTCACTTGAAGTAACGGCCAACATACAGGGTAAAGCAGGAGGAAAAGCTTATGGAAGAAATGAAGATCGTACGACTGGAGGATCCGGCACAGGATCCCGGAGTTAGAAGCTTCGGAGTCATAAACAGCGAGCAAAGAGTCATCGCCCGCCTTGAACTTGAGTTTGACAGAGGGATCGCACATATCACATATCTGTATGTGGATGAGGATGTGCGCAGACAGGGTGTTGGCACATATCTTCTCCAGACGGTATTAAACAGCATCGATGAAATGAATCTGTTTACCCCTGTAGAGATCAGTTTTCCTCTGGATGAGGACTGCGAGGGACTGTATGAATTCATAAAGGCCCAGGGAAATATGACTGTTGATACCGAGGATTCTGTCTGGCGCATTCCGGCCAAGGGCCGGGCCGGGCTTGAAGAATGGCATAAGCTGATAGATAAAGAGTCCGATGCGACGGACTATTTTGATCTGCCCGAGAAGCTGCGCACCGAATATATGAAGCTGCTTGCCGGAGAAGATCTGGATGAGTTTGACCCGGGATCGGGAGAGGATTATGCAAAGCATCTGTGTCTGGCCAGAGTTACCGACGGACACATATCAGGCTCCATGTTTGTTCGCGAATACGGTGATGATGAGCTTCTTATCGATTTTCTGCATTCCGGGGACGATGATGCAGCAACTCTTCTTAACCTGTTAAGCGGCGCTGCGGGCATCATCAACAGGCTTTATCGTGACCGTGATCTGGTCTTTGCTTCGGATAATCCGAAGATAGCCGGAATAGCAAGGGGTATATTCGGAGACAACACGGTTCCGGTTCCTTATGTAAAGGCAATGTGGACAGGGCTCAGTATGGAAGCCGTAAGCTTTATAGACGAACTGATGGCAATCTGAGGGGGATGAAAGATAATGGACGGATTTGAACAGATAGGCAAATTTGAGAAACTCAAGAAAACCGAGAAGCTTGACAGGTTTGAGAAGCTTGAAAACAACAAGCTTTCCGTAAAGGAAACCATTACAGAGAAAGGTCCCGAAGGGGAAAAAGTATCCAGGTATGAGACCAGACAGTATAACATTCTGCAGGAGCAGGATTTTAATGAGAAAAGCTGGGATCTCATGGATCTCTTAAAGGAGCAGGAGGAGCTTCGTGATCTGGAGGGAGAATCTAAATATCTCGACGCTGAATATGCACACCGTCGTGCCAAGTTTTTAGCCCAGAAATATACCGCTCTTGGCAAAAAAGACAGACGCTCGAGCTTCAAGAAATACCAGAAGATCATGAACGGTGATATGAAGAAGCTCATCGATGCGTACAAAAAGCGCAAGACCTCATCCATCAAAGACGAGATCGCCTTTGAATCACAGATGATCAGATTAAACGCTGAGGCCAGGGAGCATCTGCTTACGGGGACCATGAAGGATGCTGAATCACTTAAGATCAATCTTGCGCATAACCGTATGCGTATGTATTACAGGCTTCTGCGTATGTATGTGGTTCATTTGAACGATCCCCGGATCACCACCAAGGAAAAGACCAAATATACCGCGGAGATGAATAAGATACGGGCTGCTTTGAATGATGAATTCAAGGCAGTATGGGCACAGGGCGGGAGCGATCTGGCCAAGACGCGACAGAAATGGGGCCGCATCGCCGGTAAATATGAGATGGGCGTTGTGCGCACCGCGCAGGAGACTTCTGCCTTACGGGAAGAGTATGAGACCGAGGAACAGCAGGAACGCATCGATAAGATGTCGGATGCGGAGATAGAGAAGCAGGCGGAAGCCATACTGAAGGAAATGGTATCCGAGGAGAAGCAAAAGCAAGGGCAAAAACAGGGAAATAAGAAGAAGTCAAAAAGCTACAAATTCAAGAACAATCAGGCCGCATGGGATAAGTTCATGCGTACGGGTGTATGGGATCCCATGACTAAAAAGGCGGATGATCCCGACAGTGTGGATGCAGAGAAGGTTGAGGGCGAATGGCATATAGGACGTTCCTATGAGGTCATAAAAGCGCTGGCGGATGATCCTGAAGTAAAGAAGCTTCCCGACAGGGTATTCAAGCAGATACTCATGGTTTTGAACCAGCGCTTCACTGAAAACTGGAAGGAATTCAGTGATACCGTTAAAGGGGAGAAGGATAAGGGTTCGAAGAAGGCCGATCGCAAGATAGGCGGATGGAGACTCAAGCTTCAGAAGGATTATGAGGAACTCCTTAACTGGACCCTGGATACCAAGGGCAAGACCAAAGAGATCAGGGAACAGAAAAGAGCCCATAAAAAACAAAAAGATTCCGAATATAACGCACTTATTTCCCTGATGCGGCTTGATCCTGCCTATTATCCCGAGGTAGAGGATACCATAAGGGATATGTATTACAGAATGTTCCATACGGAAGCTGCCAACTATGAAAAGGGTACAAGCGGACTCTTCTCCGCACTGTCACACCATAATGTTGATGCCTTTGACGGTCCCGAGCTTAAGAAGCTTATGGATATGGCCAAGCGCAAGGACATTCTTGATGATAAGTTGAAGCTCGGTAAGCGTGGTTCCCGTATATACCAGTCCGCAGTGGTTCATAAGATCATAGTATCGGAAGAGGCCACGGATGATGTCATGAACATGCTTATCGCTCATGCGGAGGGCATGGACAAACTGATAAACCGCATGATCGATGCGAAGTTCGGTCCGCTGACAAGGTCAGGTATAAGCGATGGACTGCTGTCCTTCCTGGGAGAAAAAGGATTAGTGTCGAGCTACCGCGAGATACGTGATCTGACGGAGCAGTATTTAAGCGGACTCTCGATCACCAATATCAAAGCGGCAAAACTTGATGCCGACTATCGCGATGCGGTAGGGGATATGTTTAAAGGGGAACTTCGGAGCTTCGGTGAGGATTTTGATACCGAACTCCAGTCCTATCTGTCGAGGTGCGGCTTCTCCGTAGACTCCGCCAAGGATAAATGTACAGCGGATCTTAAGAAGTACCTTAAGCCTGTGAAGGAGATCATATCCGTATACAATGACACGATCAAGGATATATCCTTAAGTGCCGCAGGCTGGAGGAAACTGCAGGAATATATACGCAAGAACATAAACGGGATGGGCTTCAATCCCCTGACCCGTGCGCCCATGAAGGTCACGGATGATCATAAGAAGGAATTTGAATCAAGACTTCACAATATCATCAACGCCGATAAGGGCAAGAACAAAGTGACCTATAAGGCATGGAAGGGTGAGTATATAGGCCGGAAGAGTAAGAAAAAAGGAGCTGACATCGAGGATTTCAGCTACAGATCGATGCTCGCCGGCACAGATCTCCTGGAATCCAAAGAGATCACGGACATAATCGCGGATGCGGGTATGCGGCAGTTCCTTGCTGAGAACCTTGACAAGGTTCTTATAGGCAACGAAGAACTTAATGCCAAATTCCCGATCCTTAAGAGGATCACCAGCCTTGATCAGCTTGATGATATAGCATATACGGACTTTGTGACACTGCTTGGATATCTCAAGGAGAATTTCACATCCAATGCCGGATCTATCAAGAAGCTTCTGGAGGAGAGTACTGCCGGGGACGAGCGGATCGAACTGATCCAAAAGCAGACCCTGCTTAAGCTGCTTAAGTCCAAAGGCGACGGTAAGACTGTCAACATGAGCAAAGTCATACAGGAAGAACTGAAGCGAATGAGTGATAAAGATGCACTTAAGCGCATGAGGCTTCAGTATACCCTGGGCAGACAGGGAACCTACAGGGACGGACGTATACATTACAGATTCGAGGACATGCCTGACCGTGACAAGAGTCTGATCCAGGATTATCTCGGCAAAGGCAAGAACTGGATGAAGCAGCGCCTTAAAAATATGGATCAGGCAGCAGCCGCATGGAGACGTATGGATGAACTGAATCCCGCCGCCTCACTGCAGCTGAAGAAATGGTTTGCAGCCGCCTACAATGATCGTAACGTGGGCAAGGAAAGAAACACTCTTCTGGTGCTTGCAAACATTCTTAAAGGCGATGCGGACTTATCGAAGCATCCCGAATTCAAGATAGATAAGGCACTGGCCGCTGATTATGCCAAGGCCGGCGGCAATGATCTCTTAGGAGATATACGCGCGGCACTCGCAGGTGATGAAAAGGCAGATATAGCTTCGTTTATCACCGAATTGTCACTGTGCGACACCCAGGACATAATGTACAGCCACGGCGGGATATTCCAGGGCGGAGTATTCTGCTGCTACGGAGACAATCACAGCTACAGGAAGATGCTTAGAGAGCATGCCCGTTTTGCCCAGAAGCGTGTAGCGCTCCTTGATAAATATCTTGAGAAATACAAGGGTAATCCGTCGGTCATGAAAAGCCTCAGGGATAAGCTTCTTCCTGCATGGATAGGCGCTTCGAACGATGTTCATGAGCTTCAGAAGGAGCTGGCTCAGAGCGTAAACACATTAGCCGGCATCTCCGAGGAGAATATGGAGCTCTATGCCGAGAATGAGGATAAGCTCGAAGCCATAGAGGATGAGCTGAATTCCCTTACCATTAAGGAAAGCGTATTCGGCACGAAGGAATTTGACAAAGAATCCATAACGGAGCTTATGGATAAGCTTAACAAGAAGTATGTAGCCGACAAGAAGAAATACGAAAAGAAAATACCGGCATATGATAAGCTTAAGGTTTCATGGACTAAAACTCAGGAAAGCTATGCCAGTGCATCCGTGGCTCTTGAGACACTAAAAAAAGAGTATGAGGATGAGAAAGACAAATCAAATAAGAGCAGCCTCAAAAAGAAGCTGGATGCTCAGACAAAGCTGGTGACCGACTTACAGGCTAAGGTCAATGCGCTCCAAAAAAGCTACGCTACAGAGCATGAAGCCATGTATACCGAGATGAGCAAACTGGACATGGCAAAGGACAGGATCGACGCTCAGCAGCGCATCTTAGAGCTTCTTGAGCAAAAACAGAGAAGCTTAAATGCCAGGGACATCTTAAAGACCGTTGATGCTGAGATCAAGGCGGGACAGAAGGATAAAGCGACCAAGATTAGCGAGAATATGTCCGCACTGATCGCGGAATACGACAGCAATACGCTCTTAAACGGCTACGATAATCTGGATCAGATGGCAGCGCATCTGACCGACTGCGTTGATAAGAACGGAGATATTAAGAGCGATGTGGTATCAAGTGTAAGGCTCTTTGAAGAAAAGCGTAAAGCCCTGGAGGATTACAAGGGCGGTGAGCTTGCGCGCTTCTGGGAATACTTCATAAATAACGACAAGATATTCTCAGACCTCATATGCGGTAACGAATTCATCGAGCAGGGGCGTATTGAGAAGCTTTATGACCTTCTTGCGCCGCTGGCAAGGGCGGCAGGTGATGCCAACGCATTCATCGCCGAGTATTTTATTCAGGACAAGCTGGCCAAGATCATGGATGATGGCTGTAAAGAGGCTGATATACAGGCGATGCGTAAAGATCTGGCCGAAATTGCCAAGAAGCCTGTAGAGAAGGACAAAAACGGCAATTTCAAGGATCCTGCCAAGGAATACTGGGCTTCACAGATAGCAAAATACGAGAGCGTTTACTATGAGAAAACCTGCCAGGGAACGAAATCCATAAGTGAGAATATGACCGCTGCCGCCAAGAGCATTCAGAAGGATTTGGCCAAAACACTCATGTATAAATCCGAGGATGTTAAGAGCCCGTTCGGAAAGCAAAAGGCCAAATACCGCAAATGGTGCTTTGTAAC
>JAEEGK010021312.1_pt1 | contig 13696 bp, 8 predicted proteins | sample 8958771 | NCBI WGS metagenome assembly JAEEGK01 (sample SAMN16246547, study PRJNA631951) | gut metagenome | biome: gut microbiome; feature: rumen; material: SC-attached | host: Bos | place: Iran: Karaj | collected 2018-10 | reverse complement strand
GTTTGAAAAATCCTATTTAATAGAATTAGTTTATAAAAAAGGAAAAAATTTTACAATTAGAGGAACAAATATGATAAAAGTAAAAAACTTAAAATGAAAAATTATGAAAAATACAATGAAAAAGAAAAAAAAGATAGCAAAAGAAAAAGTAAAGATTCAAACAAAATTAAAAGGAAAGCAGAGAAAAAAAGTAAAAAAAATGAAGTAAAATTAAAAATAAAGGAAGAAATAAGAGCAATAATAATAAATAAACATTGAGAGTTTGATTTATTTAATTTATTAAGAATAATGGGAGACAATTTTATATTAAATTATTTATAATATAAAAAATAAATTCAAATTATGAATACTATTCAATAATTAAAGGTATTTTTTTCAATAAATCAAATTTATTATTTATTTTTATAGTTATTTTATAAATTTTAGATTTTATATTATTATTTATTTTAGTGAAATAATTACCATTTTTGATATTTTAATATTTTATATAGGATAAAAAAATATGATACAAAAGATGAAAAAATTAATAATATAATAAATTAATCTAAAAATTTTATTAAAATTAATTATTTTTTTGAGAATAAAAAAATAAAAATAAATTTTTTTTAGTTTTAATCTCTTCTTTTTTTGATATTCTTGTATCTTATATTTTAAGTTAAAATATGGTTTATAGTCAACATATAGATTTTAATGTTTATTGTAGGCTATTTCAAATAATAATAATACTTCACCACAATTATGTTTTTTATAATAATAATTCCATTGATTAGATTTTATATATTTATTAATGAAATTCAAGGACTAGTAATATTTAATTTTATGCTCCAATATTTTTTAGAGTTTATTATTAATGGAATATTAGATATTATAGAAATAAAAATTTTTAATTTAATATCTCCCTTTTTATTAACATCTATTTATATTTGTATTGATGATTGTTTACCTTCTATTTTATTTATTTTTTTGAAGGTTTAAAAAATAAATAATATATTTAAATTTATAGATATTACTTTTAAGTTTTGGATGTTTAGTATAATGATTTATATATTATAAATTTTTATGAATAAAAGAAAATCCAAAATATGAAAAGATTAAAAGAGGAAAAATTTTTGAAATACAAAAATTCAATTTTTTATTATTAATTTAAATATTATTTAATTGATTAGTATATAGATTTATTCTTTGTATTATTTCATTAATTTTTTCTTTTCTAATATTTTTATCTTGTTCATGTTCATGCAAAAATTTTAAATCATTTTTTAATTGTTTTTCATCAATTTCCAAATTTTGTTTTTTTGAATCAATCATTATATTATAAATTTTTTGTGACAATTCATTTCGTTCATTTGAATAATCAAAATAATCATTTTCAAAAACATCGTTTTCTTTTAAATAATTTTTCATATCATTTATAATTTTCTCTTTATCATTTTTGTAATATAAAAATCCATCAATTTTGTTAATACTTATATCAACCAATTGATTATTAATATGTATTTTAGGCTCATTTAAATTAATATTAATTATTAAATCTATATTATTTTTATTTTCTTGAGATTTCAAATTAATTTCATATTCAATAATATTGAAACAATCTAAACCAATACGATTAATTTCATCTTTATCATAAAAAAATTTAATTTTAATTATATCAACATTTGAAGGTAAATTAATTTTTTTTTCATATTCATTAATAATTCCTTTTTCAAAAACAATATTTTCTTTTAATTCATCATTAATAGAATATAATATAGTATAATTATTATATTCTATAAAATGGGAAAATAAACTTTGATTACTCTTATGATTTATTCTATAATATCCATAAATTGAAGCACCAGTACTTAAACATTCATCAATAATAATTGATTTTTGTAATATTAAATTATAGTTTTCTTTTAATAGAGACTCTAAAATTAAAGTTCTCATAACATTTCCATACATTTCAACATATTTAATATCATTTTCATATTCATTTAATATATTAGATAAATCATTCTTAAAAGTTTGGATTTCATCACTTATTATATAATTTAAATCTTTTTTTGTGAAAATATATTCTAAATCTATTCCTTTGTAAAATGCAAAAATTTGAATCTTGGAAGTTTCATTTAATGACAATTTATTTCTAGCTTCTTCAATTGCTTTTAATAATTCTATTCTTTTTTTATCAGTTAAATTCAATGTTTCTTCTATATTATTATTATTTTTAAAGAATTCAATTATTTCATTAAATATTTTTTCATCTAAATTTCTTCCACCTAAAAAAGGATTACATAAAACTTTTTCAACTTTAAATTCATTTTTTTTAAAAGAAGAAATAACATAATTAATTTTTGAATTACCAAAATCAATAAATAATATTTTATCAGGTTGACTTAAATCATCTTTACAATAATTAAAAAAATAATTATAATATATTGTATATCCATAATATATAGTAACTGCAGATGATTCATTAATTATATTATAATTTTTCATATCCAAAATTTCACATATTAAACTCAATTCTTGTTTCTGATATAAAGTATAATAATCAGGAACGCAAATTGTAAAATTTTTAATATTATAAAATTCATTATTATTATTAAATAAAAATTTATTAATAAAACTTAAATAATCACATAATACATTTATATGGTTTAATATTTCTATATTGTTTTTAGGATAATTAAATGAAATTTTATCAATTGAATTAACTTGATTAAACATATATGGTAATTCTAATTGATATAAATTAGAATCATGAAATCCAATTAATCTTGATAAATTATTATAAGATGAATTTATATTTTTACTTATATATGGTTCTGATATTTGTCCACATAATCTATGTGTTTTTGTATAACATATTTTAGATAAAAAATAATTATTTGAAACATCACTTTGAAGAATATATTTACGATATTTTTTATTAAAATTTGTAAATTTTGAATATATTGTTTTTAACGAACCAATATTTATTCCAATAAATATTCCCTCAATTTCATTTTTTATTATTTGATTTTCTTTTTCTACTTCCAATATATTTTCCTCTTTTGAATCATTATATATTTGATCAATAGTTTTTGATGATATTTCAGATTGCAATGTTTTATTCATTTTGTTTTCTATTTTATTATCTTTTCCATCAATATTTTGTTTAATTTTATCATCTCCATCTCTATTTGAAGATAAATATTCATTATTTTCCTTTAATTCTTTAATATTTTTATTTTCTATTATAACATTTTTGTATGTATTTTTTTTATTTGTTGATGCACATACACCCATGATTTAATTATCATTCCTTTTTTAATATTTAATATTCAATTATATTATAAATGTAAATTAAATCAAAAAAAAAAATCATATAAATTAAAAAATAATTTAAAAAAAAAAATAAAATTTAAAATTAAATATTTAACAAAAAAAAATGCACTACCCAAAAAATAAAAACACTAACAATACAAATCCATTATTTTCTTCAATTTCGAATTTCCCAATATCAAAAAATTCCTTTACATTTCTTTACATAATAGGAAAAGGTGGTTTTGGTAGAGTATGGAAAGTAGAGCAAAAAAAAACTCAAAAAGAATACGCATTAAAAGAAATGTCAAAATTAAAAGTAATAGACAAAAAAAGTGAAAACTCAATAAATTCAGAATTAAATTTTTTATCAAAATTAAATCATCCATTCCTAGTAAATTTACATTATGCCTTTCAAGACAAAGACAATTTATATTTAACAATGGATTTTTTATCAGGAGGAGATTTACGATATCACATAAGTCGTTATAGAAAATTTTCAGAAGAACAAACTCGATTTTTCATATCATGTCTCCTTTATACATTATCATACATTCATAAAAATAATATTATTCACAGAGATATTAAACCAGAAAATTTAGTTTTAGATGAAAATGGTTATCTTAGAATTACAGATTTTGGAATAGCAAAAGAAAATATGAAAGATAACTCAAATGAAACAAGCGGAACTCCAGGTTATATGTCACCTGAAGTAATGAGAGGAAAAAATCATAGTTTTACTGTTGATTTTTTTGCTATTGGTGTTATTGGTTATGAATTTATGATTGGGAAAAGACCTTATAATGGGAGAAATAGAAAAGAAATTAAAGAAAAAATGCTTTCTAAACAAGCTAATATTAATAAAGATAATATTTGTCATGGATGGAGTTTTGAAAGTGCTGATTTTATTAATAAATGTCTTGAAAGAAAAGAATGTGAAAGAATTGGTTTTAAAGGAGGTGTTAATGAATTAATGATGCATCCTTGGTTGAAATATTATCCTTGGGATGAGTTAAAGAATAAAAAGTTACTTGCTCCTTTTATTCCTGAAAAAAAAGATAATTTTGATAAAAGATATTGTGAAGATGCTGAAAAAATTGGATTTGATACTAAAATTAGATATGAAGATATTTATTTTGGAGAAAAAATTAATAAGGTTTTTGGTAATTTTTATTTTAATAAAGATGATTTGGAAAATGAGAAAAAAAAAGATTTTGGAATTAAGGATTGTTCTATTTTTGATAATGAGAATATATTTGATAAAGATATATGTGATGTGATTAAAGTTGAAAGGAAAAAAAATCAAAGTAAAGAAAAAGATAATTTTAAAAATAAAGAAAATTGTGATTTGGAAAATAAGAAGAAAAAAGATAAAGATGATAAAGAAAAAGAAAGTGAGTATAATACTATAAATAATAATAAAATTTATAATAAATCAAATACAAATTTACCTATTGATAAAAGTAATTTATTATATTCAAATAATAAAACTAATAATATTAATTATAATACTATTAATAAACAATTAAGTACAGCAAGACATCATTTTTCAAATATTACAAAAAATTTCACAAAATCAAAATCAAGTACAAATTTTATAAATAATAAAAAGTCAAATTCAATATCAAATGAAAAAAAAAAAATAATATCAAATCCATCTCAAAATCTAAGACAACAAATAATATATAATGATATAAATAAAAAACTTCATAATAAATCTCATTCCAAAGATTATTTTCCAAATAAATTATTATCACATTCAATATCATCAAGAGATATAAATATATCAAAAAATAAATTAAATTCAAATTCTAAAAATACAAATCAAAAATCATATAAAAATATTAATAAATTAATCCCATCATCATCAAAACAAAATTTAATTCAAAATTATTCAAAAGGAAAAACATTATTACATAATTATTATTCAAATAATTTACAATCATTATATAAAAAAAGTAATAATTCATCATCAAATATAAGTCAAAATAAAACATTTCATAATAGAGCAAGTTCAGTATTTGCAATTAAAAGAGTTCCTAAACCTGATAATAAATATAGAAATAGAGTTAAATTAGAAAAAAATAATTCTACTTCAACTACAATTAATACAAATAATTCAAATAATAAAAATATTTATCAGAGTCGGAAATTAAGTCGAGTTAATAGTACAAATAAAATTTTATATAAGAAATCAAATAAATCTGTTTATAATAAAATAAAATCAATGTCTATATCTAATTCTATAATGAATATGAATGTTCATGTTTTTAAATAACAAACAATAAAAATTTAAATATAAATATATAATTATAATTTAAAAAAAAATTTAAATTTTAAAAAAAACATTTTCTTTAAAAAACCCAAATAAAAAAAATTAAAAATAAAAAAAAAATTCAATCCAATAATTTAAAAATAAAAAAAATATATAATAACAACCAAAAAATGATTCATTTAAAAAAATGAAAAGAACATTATACGTAGACGCACAAGATAATCATTCAGAAGAAGAAAACTGTATATCAATACATCCAGCTCATTTAAATTGTGTAGATGCATTTGATAAACAAGCATTCAATAAAGTTGTAATTCAAAATAGTCCAGCTGAATTTTTAAAAGCAAAAGGACTTTTCTATATTTATAGAACTTTAGTTGATGGAGGAGTTTGTGAAATTATTGTTGATCAACCAATTTATGTTATGCAAGAATTAGATGCTGGAGAAATTGAAGCTAATTGTAAATTAGCTGGATTTGATGATATTAATACTCAATCTTATTCTTATATGGAAAATATTAATGGAAAAGAAAAAAAAGTTCAAACTCTTAAGATGACTATGACTAAGTAAAAAAAAAAATTTTTTTTTTTTTTTTTTAGTTTTTTAATTGGTCGTTTTTTATTTAATTTTCTTTTTTTGAAAAATTGTTTTTTTATTTTTTTTTTATATGGTTTTTTTTGATTTTTATTTATTATATTTTTATTTTATTTTATTTTATCTTTTTTTTTGTTTTTGGTTTGTTTTTACTTTTTTTATGCTTTGAAATTTTTTTATTTTTTTTTATTTGTTTTTTTTGATTATTAATGATAATTTTTTATATTTTTAAAAATTAATAAATAAATAAATTTATATTTTGAATAGTAATTTTTATAATATTAATTATATATTAAAAAAAAGTATTTCAAAAAAATTTAAAATCACCTAATTTTAATTAAAATCTTTTATTCTTGATTATAAGGATAGGGAATACTTTCAGCTAATTTTTTTAATATTTCTTTCTTTCTAATTTCAATTTGATTGTGTTTTTGAGTGTCATTTTTATAATTACTATTTTTATTTAAAAAATATGAATTAGTATAAACTTTATCATTACTTTCAATATAATAACCCATTTTATCACCATAAACATCAACTGAATATTTATTTTTTGTTTTTTTTGTATATGTTTTTTCATATTCTTCATCTTCACTTTCTCTATATGATGAACTTTCACTTAAACTTATACTTCTATTATCATAATCATTTAATTGAATTAATTTAGTTCCTTTTTTTTTTTTATCCACTTCATCAAAAATTCTATTTATTATATCTAATTTTTCATCAATTTCCTGTTTTGTTTTTTTTAAATTAATTAATTTTAAATCATATTCATTTTTATATTTTTCAATATATGAAATAAATAGTTTATTATGATTATCTAAATTATTTTTTAAATGTTCTTCAATTTCATTTGATGGAATCATATCTTTGCATCCAAAAATTAAATAAATACAGTTTATTAAATTGTTTGATGAAGATTTAATTTCATTTTGAGTATTCATTTATAAAAAGTTTTATTTTAAGGATTAAATTTTTGAATATATTATAAAGATAATTATTAAAGTAAAATAGTATAAAAATATATTAGTGTTAAATATGAGAAAAAAATTTAACAATTTTAATCTAATTATTATTTACATTTAATTAAATTAATTTTTCTTCTTGGTTTATTATTTATTATTTCTACAATATGAATAATAGACTCAATAAATATTTTATCAAAATTTTCACCTTGAGAATAATTCAAATCTATTTTTGTAATATTTTTCATTATTTCATTCATTTGTATAGATGGATTGGATTTATTAATAAATATTAAATCTTAATAATTAGTAAATATTTTTTTAATTTTTTTTGAATTTACTTCATCAATTCTATTTAATATGTTTGAAATAAAAAAATCCATTAATAATAATAAATACATTAAAAAGTAAACTATTTCCTTTTATAAAAAAAAATATCTTCTATATATATTCTCATTTTATAACCTAATATAGATTGGAAAAATTATATAATAACTATGAACTCATTGATAAGATATATATTATAATGAATTTTTATAATAATATAAATTTTTAGTATATTTTATAAATATATATATAATGAAAAAATATATAATGAATAATATTGTATTAAAATAATTTTGAAAAAAATAAAATTAACATTTTCATTTCATAATTTATTTTTTGTATAAAGTAAACAACAATAATCATTATAAAACTTATAACTAAAATTAAAATAAAATATTTTTCATGTAATGAAATATGGTAATTCATTAAATTTAATAAATCATTTAAAAACCAATATCCAAAAGAATTAGAAGCAAATCTAAATGGAATTTGAATATTATTAATCATTCTATTTTTATCAGGATCATTTAACAATTTTATTTTTAAATCATCTTTATTTTCCATTAAATAAAAATCTTTATATAAATTAGTTATTTCTTGATAAAAATAATCATATTCTGTTTCAATTCCATATTCATTTATTTTATTATTTGCAAAATTACAAATATCTACACTATAATTAATATCACTAAAAAAATCTAATATAGTATCATATTTTTCATTTTTAAAAATAATTTCTCCTAATGAAGAATATAAACAAAAATAATTTTTTGTTGTAAATTTAATTTGCCATTCTTTTATATATGAAAGTGAATCTAAAGGTTTTGCAATGAATTTATCAATAAATTGTTTAATAACAATATTTTCTAGAAATAAATTAGAAAAATAAGAATCAGAAAGAGATTGAATTTGACTTGCTTTTTCATAATCTAAATCATATTGATAATAATTTAAAAATTTATTATTATTGCCTTTATATGAATCTAAACTTTTTCCACTTATTATTGAAGAATTACCTACAATAATACTTAAATGAGTATATAACATTAATTCAATTGCTTTTGGTAATCTTTCCATATAATTTAATGATAATATTATTGAATAAATAAAATCTTTTCTTTCCTTTGTTGAAATTAATATATTGATGAATAATAATAAAACTAAAAGAGATATAAAAAGTAATAATACTATTATTCCTATTATTAAAGTTTTTGGCATTAAATTTGGTTTTTTAAATTTTGATAATTGTTCATTAAAATTTATTTGTTGTAATTTATTTGTTTTTAATGGTTTTCTACTAAAATTTGTTAGAGGTGATTCTATTGAGGATGAAGATATTTCATTTTGACTTAGAATTAAATTTTTATTTGAAAGTTTTTTAATTGGTGTTGGCTCTTTAAATCTTCCTTTTTTTGCATTTTCAAATAATTCAATTTGAGTATCAGTAAATTCATATATTAATTCTCTAAAAAATTGTATTTGCTTTTCAAAAAAAAAATGATTTGGCTCAATAATATATAAATGTGATAAAATTATTTTAATTTCAATTTTATCTATTTGATACATTTTTATATATAATATTATAATTGGTATCATTAACATTATTAATAATAAATCCAATAACATTACCAAAACATATGTAAAAGAATTAATTTGATTAATTAATATTTGAATCATTTCATTTGTTAAATCTTCAAATTTTGGTTTAAAATTTTGAATTATATTATATAATACATAAAATAATAATTGTTCTTCATTTGAAGGTCCACTTTCATTTTTATAAAATTCTTCTCTATATATATTATTTAAAAAAGCTTCATTAAAAAACATTTTTTTTAATCTACATTCTATTTCATTATATTTTACTTCATTTGAAATAAGTATATTTATTGAATATTGGAAAATATTAATCTCTTCAATAATATTACTTGTTCTTGTTTTTATTTTCCAATCATCTTCAATTATATAAATTGTTAAATCTTCATATAATTTTTTAAAATATTTATTCATTTTAGAATATTTACTAATTTTTTTTAAATTATCCATATATTTTGAATAATGAACTAAAATAGAATTTACTTTATTAATCAGAATAAGACTAGTTAATTCTTTAACATTTTCATCATCAGTTAATTCATTACAAAAATAAAGTACATTTAGAGAATTTGAATAAACATCAATTTTTAGATGAGAAAAATATAACTCACTTATAATGAATTGTTTTCCTGTTTTATTTAAAGAATATCTAATATATATTACTACAAATTCAAAAATAAATAAAAGGACAAATAAACAATATAAACATCTAAAAAAAAAATTATAATCATTTTCATATTTCTCAAGTAAAAGTTCCATTTTTTCCCCTGATATAATTTCAATATCATCATTTTCTTTTTTGTTATTAAGTTTCTTTTTTTTGACTTTTTTATTTTTTATAAAATCATTTGTATTATTATGACTTATTGATATATTTCCAGTTAATGTCGAAGAGAGTTCTTGATTAGATATATCATTATTAAATTTACTTAATTTATGAAAAAAAGTTGATTGATTTGTTAAATGAACTTTTGAATTTGAATTATTTGTCAAATCTAATGTCATATCCATATTCATTTGAGGTGAAATAGTATCTAAAATACTTCCTAAATTTCTTTTTTTAATTTGCATTTTTAAAAAACTTTTTCTTCCCTCTATAACAGTTGTAATAAAAGTTAATTTTCTTTTAATTAATGCAGTTTCTTCTAATAATATATTTGTATTTGAAACTTCTGTAATTTGTAATAGATAATAAGGAAAATTTCCAATTATTTTATAATAATATTTTACATAAAGTAAAGGTACTTCTTTTTCTTCTAATGTATTATTAGGATATTTAGGAATAATTGAATTATTCATATATGGAATTTTTAACCTTTCTGCTAAACATTTTACTCTATTATACCATTCAATATCTAATCCAATTTCATCAAAATGTTTATCTAAGAACATTATACCATTATAAATATTATTTTTATATATTTCATCCTCATATTCTATTGAATATGGATTTAAATTTGCTATTGTTTTTTGACTTTTACGATAAGTAAAGATTTTTTCTTGAGAAATATTTGAAAATATTGTAGTTGAATTATTTATTTCTTTTAATAATTCATATGAATATTTTTTACTTGGAAATTTTAACTCTTTTCTTTTTTGTGATATAATTTTTTTTATTTTTGCTGAATATATACCAAAAAAATCACAAAAACTAATTTTTATTTGTTCAAACATTTTTAAACTGAAAAAAAATTGTTCTTCAAAATTTTTTGAAAATGAAATATAATTAAAATTATTATCTAACATTAATGAATAAATCATTCTATCTTTTTGATCAGGTTCAATAACATCAACATTTGTAATAATATAAAATTCACTTTTAAAATTTGGTAATAATTTACAATGATATGAACAATTAATAATATATCTTTCATTATTTAAAAGAAAAGAATTTTTTCTTTTAATATCTGCATTTGGAATAAATAAAAATTGTTTAAAATATAATTTATGTGGATGTGCAATTTGTGATGGAAGTAATATATGAAAATCTTTTCCAACAATTTGATCTTTTGAATATGATAAAAAATCAAGTAAAATTGAATTTATATAAAAAATATCAAAAGAATCTTTCATTGATAATCCTATTATTAATGGGTATTTATAATATAATTTTTCAAAATCATATTCTATAACATTTTCTATATAAGTGTAATTAGTAACATTTATAAAATATTTTGAAACTTCATTAGGAATTTTATGATAAACTAAAAAATAATAGTTTGATAATAAATATGATATTTCCTTATTTGAAATTAATTCTTTATTATTTTCATAGTAATACTTTGATAATAAAGTTTCGAGTTTTACATTAAATTCATTTATTTCTTTACATGATTTTAAAAAATCTAAAAAAAATTGATATGTAAATTTATTTAGTTTATTTTGAATATTCAGATTTTTTTTAAATTTAAAAATTTTTTGTAAGTAAAAACATGATTTATATAAAATTTCTTTAATAATCTTTATTAAAAGAATAAAATTATAAAAAAATTTTAATTCATAAATATAATTTTTCTCTTCATATATATCTTTATAACCATTTTTAAAATGAATTTCTTTTATAATTTGTTTTTTAATTTCATAAAAATAATATAAAGTAGTAAATTCAAAATTCATTTGACTATCAAAATATTTTCCTGCAAAATAAAGAGCAAGATTTAAATTTTTTTTAAAATAATATAGATAATAAACATGATATAAACAATAAGTATTAAGATATTTATTCTTTTTCCCTTTACATAATTGATAAATTTTATTTACAATTTCTTGTTCACCAATAATAACTAAATACTCTTTTCTAATTGATTTATGAAAAGAATTAATTCCAAAATACATTTTTTGTTGATTATTTTCAACATCTTGATAAATATTTATTTTATCATAATTATTTAATTTAATATAATTACATGGACATTTTTTATTAACGCATTGATTTTTGTGATTATAAATTAATAAAAATAAATGATAAAAACTTTTTTTATCATTATTAAAATATTTTTCAAGATAATGAATAAATATAAACATTTCACCAATTGATATTTTTTTTTCATTTATTTGAAATAAATTGTTAGTTAATTTTCTTTCAAAATATTTTGTGTTTATATGGTCTATAAATAAAAAACATGAAATTGAATTAAAAATTTCAAGAAGTAATTTAGTAGTAGAAAAAATTTGATTGGTAGGTTTTTTAATAAAATAATATATAATTAATTCAATTACTCCACTTGTCCAACACCAAATAATAATAATCATATTAAATATATTAACAAATGTTTTATTAAAGTTAAATTTTTTAAAGTTAAATAAAATAAAAATTGAACAAATGAATATTGCACAAATATTTAAAATTAATCTAAATTTTTTTTTTAAATCACTACTAAATAAATTATCAATACTAATTAAAGGAAGAAATAAAAATGTGAAAAAAGTTATAATAATAATCCCATTATTTTGATATAAACATGTCCCATAATTTGAATATATAGCTCTTGAATCATTTAATTTAATAAAAATAAAAAATATAATATAAATTATAATACAACTGACAATATTAATAAATGGCAAAATTGGTAAAGGAATTATATTATTTTCAAAAAAAGAATTTATATACTTTGAATTTTTATCCAAAGAATAATTTTTAGAATTTGATTCTATATTTGATTTTAAAAATGGAATAAAAATTCCAGCTGATAAATAAAATATAATATGTTGACCAAAAATTAAAATAATTAACATAAAATAAAATAAAACTAATCTAAAATATTGAATGATATTTCCTTTATATAATTTGTCAATTTTTTTTATTTTTAATTCAACTTCATTATCAACACCTTTATATATTTTTAAAATAAAATAAAAATCTATAAATAGTCCAATTATAAAAAGACATAATAATAAAAATATAATTAAAGAGAATTCAGAATAAAAATTATTAATTAACCTAAAATTTGTATTAAAAAATAAAAGCCTTGATAAAACAGTTGATACTGATGTTATACCTTTTGATTTATTTTCAAAACCTTTTATATTATGAGTACATAAAATAATTCCATAGAATTTAAAGAAAAAAAATACTATATAAAATATATTATTAGTTGGAAATAATTTTCTAAATTGAAAAATTAATTTCATTAAAGATTCCTTTTTTATTTTTCTTTCCATTTAATAGATTAATTTAAATTCATTTTTTATATATTTTTTATTTTATAAAATGATTAACTATAACAAAAAAACCTAAATTAAAAAAATTTCATCAATTTACAATAATATAATAAATTTATAAAATTTTCATCATAAATTAATCATAAAAATAAAAAATAATATATAATTCAATATAAAAAATTTATTAATAAAATGGCAACTGAAGAAGAAAATATTGAAAAGGTACCAAATCCTCAAGAAGAAGAAGAAGTAAAAGCAGAAGAACCTCAAACAGAAGAAATAAAAGCAGAAGAACAAGTTGAACAACCTCCTCAAACTGAAGAAGAAAAAGAAGGAGAACCTCAACCTGAAGAAGTAAAAGAAGGAGAACCTCAACCAGAAGAAGTAAAAGAAGGAGAACCTCAACCAGAAGAAGTAAAAGAAGGAGAACCAAAACCTGAAGAAGGAAAAGAAGGAGAACCAAAACCAGAAGAAGAAAAAGAAGGA
>JAEEGK010021308.1_pt1 | contig 13698 bp, 7 predicted proteins | sample 8958771 | NCBI WGS metagenome assembly JAEEGK01 (sample SAMN16246547, study PRJNA631951) | gut metagenome | biome: gut microbiome; feature: rumen; material: SC-attached | host: Bos | place: Iran: Karaj | collected 2018-10 | reverse complement strand
TCCGCTAATCCGTTAACAAGGTTGAAGAGCTGTCTGCACAAAGAGTTTACTTCTGCGATCTCATTTTCCGCTATTGCTATCTTTTCTGCCGTCGCCTTGTTTCCTGAGAATCCATTGATCTTATCCTGAAGACCATCAGCTATAACAAGAAGATCCGCCTTCTCTTCATAGTACTTTGCCTGTTGAAGCACTAGATTGTTGTAATAATCCGTGACGCTGTTCGCTCTTATCACAGAGTCGTCACCGCTTCCATTCATCTGTCGGTTGATCAAAATGCTGTTGATCTTATAGGTCTCTATAAGCTTTGCTCCATTGGTGATGTTCTCATTTACCACATCTATGGTGTATTTAAGATTCTTTAAGGAGTAATTAAATTTAGTTATTACGCTGTCCGTGTCTTTGGCAAGGCAATTGTAATACACATAGGAATAAAGATAATCTACCTTTGTATTTTTAACTATTTTTATAAGTCTGTTAATGTCACTGAAGGAAAAGCCATTTTTAGATGAATAATAACCGGAAAAATCACTTTCATTCATTTCTTCACAATAGTCACTAAGCGAATCAAGTATAGTCACCATGTTATCCAGCCATTCAATGTAATCCAGTTCCTCAAGGCTCACATCGTCTATCTTATTATCAGGGAAAGTAAAATCTCCGTAAGTTTCAAAGAAATAGTCTTTATACTCGGCTACTATGTTATTAAGTAAAGTAGAAAGATCATCCCCTGTAAGGTAGACCATACTCCCTTCACTTCCAAATCCATTTTTTAATGTGATGACATACTGGTTTTTATAGGTGTAATTAATTGCATTCTGTAAATTTTCAATGTACTCGGACGGATTTCCTGTATTTGCATTGGACTCACTAAGTTTTTTAAGGATCTCTTTCTTTTGTCTGCTTTCGTCCGTAAGCATCCTGCTGATGCTCATGTTATTGGAAACAGCGCCGGATGATAGAGTATCCTGCAAACCCGAATTCTTAAGGGCTTTAGCTATTACATTTGAAGAAGTGATCTGATTAACGTCCAGTTTTCTACCGTCCGGAGTTAGCAGTTCACTTGCCTCATCGTACTCAAAACTTATCAGTGCATTTACCTCATCCACATGAGATTTTAAAAGTCCCCACACATAAGGTACTGCCGTTCCTACAGAAAAACAGATGATCATTAGCCAGATGAAAATACCCTTGGCTTTTTTCATATACCTAAAAATATTTAAAATGCTTATTTCGATTACTTGACGAGGCTGAGAATATAATCTTTGATCCCTATATTGATTATTTACTGCTGTTTCTTTTTCGCGCTCAACTACTGTGTTATTATCCGCCATTTTCCCTAATCCCTTTTCAACTCAAATTTTTCAATTACTTTTCTGATTTTCACTATATCTTAATTCTCTAAGTTGCTTCCATTTAAGAATTTGTTGATCACTATCCCCATTCCCAAAATACACCAAAAAACCGGTGTTGTGCTTACCAGGGAATCATTGGCTATTCCGCAGCCTAAGAACCCGATTACACTCAACATACAAAGGAACCCGATCTTTTTCTTATCGTTATCTATCGTATGACCAAAGAAGAGTTTAAAGCAGTTTGTCAGGTAAGCAAATACGAATATAAGTGTTACTATTAGCGAGATCAATCCTGTGTTTGACCACATCTGTAGATAGTAGTTGTGAGGACGTGTGTAAACTGTTCCCAAAATGCCTGTATTATACTTAAGTGCGTAATCCTGTCCCTTTTCCATTATCATGACCGGATAATTGTCAGGACCTGCTCCGATCAAAATAAATTCCTTAAGTCTTGGTATGGTTATTCCCCAGATATAGCCTCTTATACTGATCATTCTTTCTCTTCCGGGGAAGGCATTTTCCCAGGAAATACTTTCATCTTCCAGCCCAACAAAAGTAACGATCTTATATTCATCTGCAGATGGATGGTAGGCAAACATATATTCATTATGGGCATCACTGATCTTTATTAAAATATAACCCTCCAGTGTTTGCTCAAGATATAGCCAAACATGATCTCCGTTTTTAAAATCTATTGTTTCTTGATTGAAATCCACATCCTCTTTTTCAAAAACGGTTTCACCATTTTCCGTCACTTTAAACCTGACATATGGATCATCATAGTAAATTTTAAATAATATCTCCTCACCCTTATATATCCACTTGATCTCATTGCCCGTGGTGTCTATACATGTAAGATCATATGTCTGTTTTTCCAGACTAAGCATTGACGCAAGTTTCTTTGGAACTGCACCGTTTGTTATCCTGTTTCCTATAAGTATAAGTAAAATAAATAACACTATAAGGGAAATCAAGATATACCATTTTTTCAACCATTTTCCAACCAGGAAGATGAAAGCAACTATAGCCATTACCGCCAGTATGATCATCCCCGTATCTGATTCTGAACCGTAGAGCACAATTAAAAGTCCAATGGCATCAAGAGTTGCAACGGCTTTTACCCACCATTTATTCTTTATTATTACCATTGCAAGGATAAGTGGCAGCATCTCGCAGACATAGGTTCCAACATAGTTAGAGTTCCCCAGAGAAACGTAAACGCCGGGCATACTGGATATTTCCCCGGTAGCTTCTCTTAATTCCTTGGACATAGTAAAGTACTTGATCCAGTTCTGAACATAGATGTTATATCCTTTCATCTGCAATAATCCTATTATATTAAAAATGAAAACAGCAGCAAGACCGGTATAACCTAATAATCTCAGATCTTTCTCATTTTTTATAATAAGGAAAGCATACATCGGGATGATCGCGTAACCTATCAATGTAAAGAAGGGTTCCTGCTGATCATATCCGCCTTTAATTGCAAGACCTTTATCCAAGGCAAAAGCTGTGGATAAAAGAACAAAAATCATATAGATCATTAAAGGCCACATTTTTTTTAGAAAAGTCTTTTTTTCTTCTTTTGAGGATATAACTAACGATGTGACAAGTTCTATAAGAATCAGGACACTGATCACCAGGAATAAAATACTTTTGGAATAAAGAAACGGATCTATTGGATGAAAATCCACATTATACCAAGGATAACCGTCATACGCAGCCTCAAAATAGTAATGATAGCGCGAGAACAACGGTATTAGAAAAACAATAAGCATTAATGGAATGATCTTAAAATTAAAACCTGTCTTTCCGGACTTATCTATAGTTTTATCATTAACAGCCTTACCTAAAGCTTTATTATGGTTTGCTTTACTCATTTCTTTATCCTTTTGGAACATATTCGTTACTTTACATATTTTTAACTATAATCTAATAAATTATACACGATTTATATCATATAGTAAAGAAAAAAGGTTTCGTCGGAATAATAATTATTCCGACGAAACCAATCATTTCTATAATATAATTTTCAATTATTCAGTAACAATAATGGTGATACGATAAGTTCTTCTGGCAAGTACAATACTATAGTAATATCTTCCTGCATCCATTCCGGTCATATCAAACACGAACTTTCCTTGACCCGGAGTATTAGTCCAAACATAGGGATCAACTGTTCCGCTGTAATCATCATCCACTGCGGTTACAGTAATGTTGGCTCCGTAAGGGAATGTCTCTCCGTACTGATCCACTACTGTAAAGTTAAAGGTCTGCTCAGGTCTTGTGGTGAGAGAAGTCTTGGAAACAGTTACACTATTATTTTCCAAACGAAGAGCATACGCATCAGGTGCTTTTGTTACTGTGACGTTAACTACACCGATCACCGTCTCAGGAGAGATACCTGTTTGATTAAATTTACTCATGGAAATGTAAACTGTGATCTTGCCTTCATCGTAGGCTGTAAGAGTACCATTTTCTGTAATAAAAGCAATATCTTCCGAACTCTTATCAAGCTTATAAGTGAAGGTGTAATCAAAGCCCAAAGGATAAATGTCAGATGCTTCATAAGCTTCCGGGCATCCTGAGTACTTCTTCCCATCACTTCCGAGGAAGTAGAAAAGAACATTTCTTGTAGTGGAAGCAGGCATTGATGCCGTCCAATTCTCGGAGCCCGTCCAGTTAATGTTATTTCCGGTCTTGTTGGTAACCACTATTCCTTCAGCTGTTTCAAGATCAGGCTCTACATAAGGTAATGCTGATACTGCACAGTCATTGGATTTAATTACTGTTTTACCATCAAAGGTAGACCATTCTGCGCTTATAACTGCGCTTTGATTAAGACTTGTAATCCTTACAACACCTGATGTCTGGCTATCGAGATAAGGACCATCTGTATTATAGTCCTTCATGCTGTATCTTACATAACCTTCTATGTCCGGTATTCCTTCAAAAAACTCTCCGTCTTCTGCTTTACCGATTATAACGCCGTTTACATCGTAAAGTTCAAATACCGGCATTGCTTCACAGAAGGAAAGATTATTCTCTCCTGTAATGTCCCAACCGCCTTCCTCAGACATATAAGCATCCTTATATCTTAAAGTAGCAGTCTTAGGAACGGTAGACCATTCAAGTGCCATTTCAACACCGTCTTCCGCTAACCCCGGTGCCTTAAATACGTACTTCTCTTCTTTGTTAATATTAAAATCTATATTAATTTCATTATTATTTTCACTGTCAATAGTAATATTGGGAGCCATATCAAAGTAGAATACTCTACCATTATCATATCTTCTGACTCTCTGTACCGTTATCTTTTCCTTACTTGCAGCAAGAGCTTCCGCTGCAGAAGGGTAAACTAACTTCACTCTGTTATAGGAATAAAGATTTACATAAACATTTTTTTCTTTAACATTTATAGTTACACTGCCTTCGTAACTGGTTCTTGTTCTGGCTACGGTAAGTGTAACAGAGATGGTTGCTTTACCTGCTGAAACAGCTTTTATAACACCTTTTTTATCAACAGAAACTATCTTGGAATCAGATGTTTTCCAGAAAACAGAACCATTATCTGTTTTATAAACATATCCGGAAGCGTTATAAAAGTTCAAGTCCATAGTCTCTCCGATCTCCAGATCGAAAGAGCTTGCCGCTGATGCTTTTGTTTCCCCGATAACTACCCTGCCTCTTGCTGCCCAGGCTGTTTGTAAAGGAAGCGCACAAAAGACAGTTGCCACAATGATCATAATTGATAAAATTTTTCCAAGCTTCCTCATAAAGTAAGGGCCTCCCATAACCTTTTTTAAAAACAGGAGAGGCAAAAGCCTCTCCTGCAATTCAGCTTTTTTAAAGCCGGTATTTCTTATGTACTTTCAACTTACTGGTTGATGAGCAACTTCTTGTTGAGAGTAATTGTCTGCTGGTTAAATACATTACCATCGGTAGTGTACTTAACAGTGATGCTTCTTACATAAACTTCCTTATCGGACTTAGCACCGTTGATGTAGTCAACGGAAACGATCTCGAAGTTAGGAAGACCTGTTGTAGCATTGTTCTTAAGTGAACGGATTTCTCCGCCATCCTTTGTAACAGAGCCATTGCCATCTACATCATAGAAGCAATTGAGTCTTGCACAAAGGTCAAGCCAAAGAGCGTTCGTGGTGGAAGCTGAAACTGTGTATACTCCCTTAGTCTGATCAGCGCCCCAAACAGCTGCATCCTTGTTAACTGTACCGTCAGCCTTAAGCTGGTAGGTAGGATCAACATTCTGGATGCCCTTGATGTTGTTGGAGATAGTGAAGTTCTTAGTGCTGAGCTTTCTAAGACCATTTGCTGTATTCTGGTAAACTGTAGCAGTAAATGTACCTGCAAGGAGGCAATCACCTACCTTACCCTTAGAAGTAGCGGTAACGTTTGTGAAAGCATCGAAATCAAATCCGCTAGTGCCTACAAATGTAGGAGCTGCTGTTGTTCCGATAGTGTTTGTCTTGTCTTTAGATACAAGCTTCTTAGCGCTGTTTCTGATAACAACGATAGGAGTTGTGGATGTTCCGATAGCTGCAAGTGCTTCTGAAGATGTAGGATCATCGGAAACCAACCAGAAGTTTACAGCATTAACTGCAACTCTGGAGTAAGTCTCAACAACCTTGATGTTGGAAACGATACCTGCAACATTAGTAGCATTGATGATGCTCTTGTCTGTTACCTTAACATCGTTAACGACGAGGTCATAGGAAGGAGTTCCTGTTGTGGAAACAGTCTTTGTACCAATGCTGAGGTTAGCCTTCTTGTCGCCTACAACTACTGTGTAAACACTCTTGCTGTCAGCTGCGAAAACCGCACTCTGGCTGAGGTCAAGGGAAAGTTCGTACTCTCCTGCCTTCTTTGTTGTAACTGTGTAAGCACCTGTATTTACGTTGTTGCCGTCCTTATCCTTGAGACCGACGCTAGCGCCTGCAGTTGTGATATCGAACAGCTGCTTGTACTGATCCTGAACAGTAACAGTTACTTTTCTGGTAGTATCCATACTGTTCTGCCATGCATCAACAGAGCTTGTGCTGAGGCTTACATATGTGAGCTTAGGCTCAGCCTTAACTGTAACATCGATAAGACCAACGATCTCATCCTTGTTTGTATCTCTTGTAGTACCAACTCTCTTGTAGAGATAGATTCTGGAAGTACCTGCGCTCCAACCTGTGATCTTAGTGGAGTTAGCGCCTTCGTAAATTGAAAGGATGTTGTCATCCTTTGCCTTTGCAAAGTAGTAATCGAACTGAGAAGCATCAAGTGTAAGAACTTGCTTGCCGCTCTCTGCGCAAGCTGCCTGGCCGGATACATTGTAACCGGTGTAAACCTTACCGTCGCTGCCGTCAAGCTTGAATACAAGGTAGTAATCCTCGTAAACCTTCAGTTCCTTGTTGGTGTAGTTAGCATCCTTACCGATCTTGTCAGCCTTTGTAAGTCCGATGGAAGAAGCCCAACCGCTGATAGCAGGAGCAACATAATCTGTTGAGTAAACCCAACCTGTCCATGTATCCTTCTGCTCGTCGTTGTTAGCGTCTGTATAGATGTAAGTAACAGTAACTTTGCACTTGGAACCTGCCTTGGAGAACTCTACAGTACCGTCGCCGTAGCAGAATGCATCGTCATCGGAAACGTCTGAATCATAATCGAATACAAGGTTTCCGTCAGCGTATTCAGGTCTGTCAATGATGATACCTTTCTCATCGTAAACGATAACTTCAGGCTTAACTTCGCCGGAGATGATAGAAGATCCGAGGATGTTCTTATCCTTACCAACATAAGCGTATCCATAAACAACCTGGAAGCTGTCATAGCTGCCCATGGTCATCTCAACATCTTTGCTGTCTGTTCCGACAGTTACACGATAGGTGAGCTGAGGGATAAGGTTGCTGATAACAACTGTGTTGTCCTTAACAGCCAACTTAGCGGTAGAACCAAGCTTGATCTCCTGGCCGCTCTTTGTCTTCTTGATAAGTTCAACGGTCATCTTTTCCTTAGCTGCTGTAGCGTCTGCTGCGCTGCCGAAGGTAGCGATCACAACGTCTTTTTCAGTCTGATTAAGCTGGAAAGCCTTCAACTGGCCCTTAGCAACAACCTCAAGCTCTGACTTGGCAGTGAATGTGGTTCCCTTGCCGTTTGTGCAGCTGAAGGAGATTGTTGTCTTACCTGCAGCAATTGCCTGAATGTTACGATTCTTAGCACCACCGATAACAGCAACAGCCTTGTTGGAAGATGTGAACTTCACGCTGTTGTAAGCTGCTGCATCGTAAGGTGTTACGTTTAAGAAGCCCCACTCAGCGTTGTAACCAACTTCTACCTGCGCTACAGGGGTAACTTTGTTCCCGTCTCTCTCACCGATAATAACATCGGCCGCTTTCGCGCTCTGCATAGGAAGCATGGTGATAACCATAGCTGCAGCGAGGACTAAGGACAGTTTCTTAAAGAAACTCTTCATTATTTCTTCCTCCTTAAAGAATAAATGATACCGACGAAATGAAATCCGTCATACGAACTGACGCTCGAAGCCCCCCGGATCTTGACCCGGATAAATCCTCGGGCCCGTCCTTACGACTCTGGTTCATCTCGCCCTCCGTTCAAACCGATCGTGCCAAATACCGAATTTCCGTTTCAAACGCAAGTTTTATTCTTGTGCTGTATGGCGATTCGGCCGGAGTATTGGCTCAATCTTTTTGGCCGGAATGTTTTGTGTCGATCACAGAAGTCAAATGCAAAGCCGTGTAAGGATGTGACACGTGTCGTAGCCTCACATTTTCCTGTCCGTAACAGACCTGTCCCGATTCTACTGATTATTTGTGTCAAATTTGTGTCAGAGAGCGGTCAAATTATTGGAAATACACACTTTTTATATAAATTTTTTATAAACCCAGTGTTTTTTCCACTTCAGATTTCATTTTGTTTCTTTCGCAGACAGATTTATGAAGAATCTCTGCATCCATGATCTCTTTTATCGCTCCCGGAACGGGAAGGCCTGAAGCCTTGCGGAGCATGTCGATAAGAACAAAATCATCCTCATCTTTGTACTCCTTCTCATTTATTGCTCCCACTACCGCTCTTGAAAACTTGTAGGGGCTGGCTGTGGAGGCTATGACGGTAAGCGTGTCGTCTCCGGTCTCTTCCTTGTACTTTTCTGTTACAAATGCTCCTACTGCCGTATGTGTATCTATGGTATATCCGTCTTTCTTATGGATCTTGTCTATTACTTCGGCGACCTCTTTTTGAGTCGCAAAACCGCCGGTGAAATCGGAAGTGTTCTTCCTCATATCCTCCGTTACGGTGTACTTTCCTGTCTCTTTGAGTTCCTTCATGAGTGCTCCGCACTTTTCTGCATCATTACCCGCAGAATGATAGATGAGTCTCTCCAGGTTTGATGAGATCAGGATGTCCATGGAAGGAGAAGTGGTGAGGATGAACTCACGGTTCCTGTCATAGGTACCTGTCTTAAAGAAATCATAGAGTACTTTATTGTCATTGGACGCACAGATCAACCTGTTCACGGGAAGTCCGATGTTCTTGGCATAGTAAGCTGCCAGGATGTTACCGAAATTTCCGGTGGGAACGGTGATGTTGATCTTCTGTCCTTCCTTTATCTCGCCCTTTTCAAGAAGCTTTGCGTAAGCCCATACATAGTAGACGATCTGAGGAACGAGACGGCCTATGTTTATGGAATTTGCGGATGAGAAACGAAGGCCTTTTGCGGAAAGCTTTTCAGCCAGTTCCTTATCGTTAAACATTTCCTTTACACCATTCTGGGCATCATCAAAGTTACCCTTTATGGCAATGACCTTGGTGTTCCTGCCCTTCTGGGTCACCATCTGAAGTTCCTGGACGCGGCTGACACCGTCCTTGGGATAGAAAACGATGATCCTTGTGCCCGGAACATCGGCAAAGCCCGCAAGGGCAGCCTTACCCGTATCTCCGGAAGTGGCTGTAAGGATAACGATCTCATCCTTTATATTGTTCTTTTTAGCGGCGGTGGTAAGAAGGTGGGGCAGGATGGAAAGTGCCATGTCCTTAAAGGCGATGGTCTTACCGTGCCAGAGTTCCAAAAACCAGGATCCGTCAGCCTTGTGAAGTTCCGCAATGTCCGGGCTTTCAAATTTCTCATCGTAAGCCGCGTTAATGCAGTCCTTAAGCTCTTTTTCCGTGTAATCCGTAAGGAAAAGAGACATTACTTCATAGGCGATCTCCCTGTAGCTCATGGCAGAAAGCTCTTTAAGAGGCTTCTTGAGCACGGGCATCTCCTCGGGAACGAAGAGACCTCCGTCATCGGACAGGCCCTTAAGGATAGCCTGTGAAGCCTCGACTTTGATACTTGAATTTCTGGTAGACAGGTATTTCATGATGTTTCCTTTCTCTGCCCGGGTCTCTGCCGGGTCATTTGATCATGTAACGCTGAAATTTCGGATGCTTTCCGATACACGCACTTTATTTAATAGTGCAACATACTCTATTTCAGAAAGACCGTCAAGATAATTTTGAACAAAATTTATCCCCACGCCTTTTCTTTTTAAGATTATGGCCGCTTTATTATAGGCCGCTGCCGCTGTTATCTCGTCATTGTACCTTCCCACGATGATGTCCCCGTTCACATGGATCTTCACCAGATAACTCTCCAGTCCGTTCTTAATTTCCTTTAATACACCGTTATAGTGGTTCACGATCTCCACATTGGCGTATCTCAGATCCGTTTCATCCCCGTTTACGAAGATATAGTCCCTTCCCTGCACTCCGTGAGGCTTTACGCCGTATCGGGACATGATGTTTATCTGGCTTCCGTAATCCGCCACGAAGAGATGGGATCCTCTTTTCATGATCTTGTGATTGGAATAATAGAAAAGATCGTCTATATCAAAGGTGTAGATGATCTCAGGTGAATAGAGATAGAGGAAATATCTTTTTTCAAGATAAACGGGATTTTTTATATAAACCCCGTTATCCCTCAGGTTTATAAGCACCACTGTCTTTTCAAAGGGCAGGAAGGTCTTCTTTCCCTCCTTGTAACGATCCACGTAGGAAAAAAGATCCTTCCCGGACTTAAGCACTTCATGGGCTTCCTTATAGGCAGAATGAGCCAAAGCCTCGGTAGAAAAACTTCCGAGGCTTATGTGCTTTTCTTTGACTGTTATGGAGGCACGATAGAGTGTGGTGCCGTCTTTTTTCGGAATGACGTAAACTCCTGCTTTCATGGTTTCACCATATAAGAATGGGGAATTTACCCAGTCTTTGAGATTAAAAATTAACAAAATGAGTGGCACTGTAAGCCGGGTTATGTATCAAGCGATCATCTTTCTTGACTGTACGTTACCGCACAGCTCCCATAGGGGGTTTCCCCCTTATGACGCGACCTACCCGAAGGCACGACGGGCAGCCGTATAGCCTTCTGCTGGGTCTTGCTTCGGATGGGGTTTGCATTGACCCTCTGCGTTACCGCAGAGGCGGTGGTCTCTTACGCCGCCGTTTCAGCATCACCGTCCCAAAAGGACGGCTGTTTCTTTTCTGTTGCACTTTCCTTCAGGTCACCCTGACCGGCCGTTAGCCGGCATCCTGCCCTGTGAAGCCCGGACTTTCCTCTGTACCCTAAAGCACAGCGATCGCCTGTGTCACTCATTGTATCTGCTTTTATTAAACGGGGAAGTAGCTTCCTCCGATGAACTCTCTTAAGATGGAATTCTTGGGCACATCCTCAGCGGGAGCGCTTAAGAAGAAATCCAGGAACTTGAGAAGCCTCTTGGCTTCCGGATACTCTTCGCTGTCCTCGGGAACGTTAAAGAGCAGTGGCTCTGCGTAGGTCTTAAGCTCAGAAAGCTCGTAGATCAGCGCTGAGTTAAAGAACACATCCGCACTCTCCTGGAAAGGGAAGATGTTCTCTTCTTCGCCCGCTCTTACGGAAGGCCACATGGAAATGGTCTTCTGAGCCGATGCTCCTCTTGTCCTTGCATCTCTTACGATACGACGGAGAAGTCTTGCATCTGTGGTGGGAATACGGTTATGTTCATCAAGGTTCAGCTGTGTAAGAGCCGAAATGTAGATCTTGAATTTACTCTCTACCGGAAGCTTGTAGGAAAGTGCATCGTTGAGACCATGTATGCCTTCTATGACAAGGATATCCTCGGGGCCCAGCTGCTTAAAGTCGCCCTTGTATTCGCGGTGGCCGGTCTTAAAGTTAAAGTGAGGGAGCTCCACCTTCTTGCCTTCAAGAAGAGCGGACATGTCGGCGTTGAACTGCTCCACGTCGATGGCTTCCAGGCATTCAAAGTTAAAGTTGCCGTCCTCGTCCCTGGGGGTGTCTTCGCGGTTCTTAAAGTAATCGTCCACTCCAATGGGGTGAGGGGTCATGCCCAGAGTCCTGAGCTGGATGGAAAGTCTGTGGGAGAAGGTGGTCTTTCCCGAAGAGGAAGGGCCGGCGATCATTACAAACTTTACACCGGGACGGGCCTTGATCTCAGCGGCGATGTCACCGATCTTTTTCTCCATGAAGGCTTCCTGCACAAGGATGGTATCTCCCAGCCTGCCCTCGCGGATGGTGTCGTTCATCTGGCCCACTGTGGAGATGTCCATGATCTTGCCCCATTCGTCGCTTTCCTTAAGGGTAGCGAAGAGGTGGGGTCTGTCATCGTAGGTGGGAACGGTGGTGGGTGCATCCTTGGTGGGCACCAGGAGCATGAAGCCCCTGTCGTAGGCAAAAAGGTCGAAGACCTTAAGGATGCCGGTGCTTCCGGGCATATAGCCGTAGAAGTAGTCCTCATAGTTCTCTATGGAGAAAAGGTTCATTCTGGATGCACGGCGGTACTTGAAAAGATTCTCCTTATCGTTCATGCCTCTTTCCAGAAAGAGCTTTCTTGCTTCCTTGGTATTTACGGAGCGCTTGTTGATGACAATGTCTGCGTCGATAATGCGCTTCATCTCATCCTTTATGGCTTTGATGTCATCCCCGGACAGAGAATCGAAGGCCTCGATCTCGCCGTAAACACCGCAGCCGATCTTGTGCATGATCTTTACGCTTCTGCCCTTCTTGTTGCCGTAAACATTGAAGATGGCTTTAAGGAGCACGAAGATCAGTGCTCTGCTGTAGGTCTTGTTGCCGGCGCTTGTGGACACATCCACGAATTCCACTTCGTCTCCGTTATTGGGAGTCTTAAAGAGCTCCCTTAAATTCCCGTTATTCTTGGCAAGAATAATGGGATACTTGTATTCCCTCTCAAAATCCTTCGCGATCTGTGCGAAGGTGGTTCCGTATTCATATTCCTTTTCTGTTCCGCATACGGTTAATTTCATCCTCTATCCTCCTGATCTCATTATATATTTCATCCCTGCGGGCAACGGCCTTCTCTCCGTCATCCGTTTTTATCTTTTTTAGGATCTTTTCCTTGTTTTTGATCTCATCCTCAAGGTATTCAAGCCAGACGGTGGTGGGGGTGGGTGCAGGGGAGTCATCTTTGTTCGGGCTTTGGGTGGGGGCTGTATCCCCGGCCGCTTTTTGAGCGGTGGCTGCCTTAAAGATGAAATAGTATTTATCATCCTTTACAATACGGATGTCGGTGATGATAAAGCCCATGTTTTCAAGTCCCTTGCGGAACTCAGGCAGGTCAGACTGGGGCGACAATACCAGTTCTTTGACGTTTTTTGCCTTTTCGAGGTTCTTTTCAAGGATCTCCAGGATGAGAGGTCCTCCCATTCCGGAAATGAGTATGGTATCGACTTCGCCCTCTCCGAGGGCGTCCAGCCCGTCGGAGAGTCGAAGATCTATTCTTTCCTTAAGTCCTGCTTCCAGCACGTTTTCCCTTGCTTTTTCAAGAGGCCCTTTCCTAAGGTCCATGGCCAGCACCTTAGGGGAGATCCCCGCCTGCACCAGATAGATGCCGGTGTGAGCGTGGTCACAGCCCACGTCCGCTGTCCTGTTTCCGGGACTTACAAGGGAAACCACTGTCTGTAATCTTTTACTTAAATGTATCATGTGTGATCCCGAGCTCTTTTTAAGAGCCTGTTCTTAGTCCAGATAATCTCTGAGTTTCTTTGCTCTTGTGGGATGGCGAAGTTTTCTCAGCGCCTTTGCCTCGATCTGACGGATACGCTCACGGGTAACGTTAAATTCCTTACCCACTTCTTCAAGGGTACGCTGTCTTCCGTCATCAAGACCGAAACGGAGACGGAGCACCTTCTGCTCACGATCTGTAAGTGTTCCGAGAACTTCCCTGATCTGCTCCTGAAGGAGAGTGAATGCCGCTGCCTCCTGGGGAGTGGGCATGTGATCGTCTTCGATGAAATCACCGAGATGGGCAGCTTCCTCTTCACCGATAGCGGT
>JAEEGK010021307.1_pt1 | contig 13699 bp, 18 predicted proteins | sample 8958771 | NCBI WGS metagenome assembly JAEEGK01 (sample SAMN16246547, study PRJNA631951) | gut metagenome | biome: gut microbiome; feature: rumen; material: SC-attached | host: Bos | place: Iran: Karaj | collected 2018-10 | reverse complement strand
TCACCAGATAATTATAAAAGAGAAATTGATGATAAAGATTTTAGAGAACAAGAAGATGAAATTAGAAAATTAATAGATAGTATTAATGAAAGAGAAGAAAATGAAGATTTCTTTAAAGATTTAAAAGGTGATGATGGCAGTACTACAATAGGTGCTAAATTTAAAACTGATGAATTTAATGATACTATTTATAATAATTTAAAAGAAGAAAATGTTATTGATGATAATTCAGTATTAACTAAAGCTTTAGGTGATAAAACAGTTATAGATATGAAACAAGAAGAAGATGATAAAATAGATCATACTTTTGAAAAAATAATGATTGAAGATGAAGAAATAGATAAAAAGAAAAATGCTTTACCAATAATTATCTTTTGTATCTTACTGTTTACTTTGTTTTTGGTAATAGCTGTTATTCTATTATTTAAATAATTTGTGTTTTTAAATAGTTAGTGATATACTATTCCTTGAGGAGGAGAAGTGAAGAAATTATTATTAGTTGGTGTATTATGTATTACATTATTATTAACTGGATGTGGAAGTAGTAATTCTGATACTAAGAGATTATCATGTTCTCAAAAAGTACAAACAGTTGATGTAAATATGTATGCTGATTTTGCAGGAGATATATTAACATATTTAGGTCTTAAATATGAAATGGATTTATCTGCATATACTGATGCACAAGTAGAATTAGTTGGTAAACAAGATATGTGTTCTACAGTAAAAGCTAGTATGTCTAGTTATACTAATGCATTTACCAATTGTAAACAAAAGATAGATAACAAAGTATTAATAATCACAGCTGATTTTGATCTTGATAAACTAGTTACTGGTGATATCAAAAAAGAAGCTAAGATTGAAGATGTAAAAGCAGGGCTTGAAAAACAAAATTATAAGTGTACTATAAATTAGTAATATTTTGTTAAAAACCTTGAAATATAAAGATTTTATGGTATAATGAAGTTGTTGAGTGGGTGAAACCCACTCTTTAATTTATTCTTAAAGGAGGTAGTGATGGAAGAAAAAGTAAGAAAAATTATTGGAGATAGTTTAAATGATTTAAACTTAAGAGTTGATAGTGTTGTTTATGAAAAGGAAAATGGAGTAAACTATTTAAGAATATGTTTAGATAGTGATGATATTATTGACTTAGATTTAATAGTTAAAGCTACACATATTATTAATCCTTTAATGGATAAAGAAAACATAATTAAAGATGAATATCATTTAGATATCTATGGAAAGAGTAAAGGTAATTAAAATGAGAAAAGAGAAAGTTGCTGCACCAATAGATAGTGCAAAAGAATTTTTAACAGCGCTAGACGCAATTGTAAAAGAAAAAGGTATTGATAAAAACCAAGTATTAGAAGCTATGGAATTAGCTCTTGCTTCTGCTTATAAGAAACATACTGGTAAAACTAATGGAAAAGCTAAAGTTAATCCAGAAACAGGAGAAATTAAAGTTTATTCATATGTAACAGTAGTTGATGAAGTAGAAAATCCTGATACTGAAATTAGTTTAAAAGATGCTAAGAAGATTAATAAAGATTTAGTTGTTGGAGATACTATTGATACTGAAGTAACTACAGAAGACTTTGGAAGAGTTGCTGCATCAACTGCAAAACAAGTAGTTATTCAAAAAGTAAGAGAAGCAGAACGTCAAGTAACACTAGATGCATTTGCTGATAAACAAGATGAATTATTAATTGGTACAGTAGCACTTGAAGATACTGATAACTACTTTATTGATTTAGGTAGAAGTAATGGTATACTTCCTAAAAAAGATATTATCCCAGGAGAAAAAATTGAAATGGGTAGTAGTATTAAAGTATATGTTACTAAGATTGATAATTCTGGAAGAAATTTAGTAATTAAATTATCAAGAAGTCATTATGGTTTTGTTAAAAGATTATTTGAACTTGAAATACCAGAATTTTCTGATGGAACACTTTTAATGTATAGTGTTGCCCGTGAACCTGGTGTAAGAAGTAAAGTAGCTGTTTATAGTGAGAAACCTAACTTTGAACCTATTGGAGCTTGTATTGGTGAAAAAGGAAGCCGTATTGCTAATATAATTAAAGAGCTTCATGGTGAAAAAGTTGATGTAATTAAGTATGATGAAGATCCAAAAGTATTTATTGAAAATGCACTTGCTCCTGCTAAGAATCTTACAGTATTAATTACTGATGAAAAGAAGAAAGAAGCAATTGTTGTTGCTGATAATGATAATTTCTCACTAGCTATTGGTAAAAAAGGTATGAATGCTAGACTTGCTAGTCGTTTAACTAAATATAAGATTGATGTTAAAAACTATGAACAAGCAAGAGAAATTGGTATTAATATTAAAGGTGAATAATGAAAGTTAAAAAAATACCTATGCGTACATGTGTAGTTACAAATGAAAGACTTCCAAAGAATGAATTACTTCGTATTGTAAGAACACCAGAAGGTATAATTAAAGCTGATTTAACTGGTAAATTAAATGGACATGGCGCATATATTAAAAAAGATGAAGAGACACTAAATAAAGCTATTAAAAATAAAGCTTTGGAGCGTCACTTAGAATGTAGTATAACTAATGATGTATATGAGGAAATAAGAGAAGTAATAAAAAATTAAAGAAAAGGTAGGTGAACATATGAATATTAGAGAATATGCAGAAGATGTTTCTAAAGAAGTTTCTGAAATTATTGAATTATGTCAAGAATTAGGAATTAAAAAAAATAAAGAAGAAGATTATTTAAATGATGAAGAAATAACTATTCTTGATAATGAAATAAGTAATCGTAAGGAAAATGAAAATCCTGATTATGAAGTAGATGAAGAATTAGAAGAAAAAGTATCTAATTTAGTAAGTAATATTGATATTGATTTAGATGAAGTTACTACTAAACCAGAAAAATTAAAGAAACAAGAAAGCAAAAAACAATTATTAAATCAAAATAATAATATTCAAAAAGCTAAATTCCTTAAAGGTAAAAAGGAAATTTACAAACACCGTGATAAATTAATGGAGAATAAAGAAGAAGATGATGTTATTCTTTATTCAAATGATATGACTGTTGGTACATTAGCAGAAAGACTTAATGTTAGTCCAGCAGAAATAATTAAAAAACTATTTAACTTAGGTATTATGGCTAATATTAATCAAGAGATTAATTATGATACTTGTGAAATGATAGTTATTGATTATGATAAGAAATTAAAGAAAGAAGAACAAACTGATAAATCTAATTTCGAAGAATATGAAATAGTAGATAATGAAGAAGATTTATTACCTCGTCCACCAGTAATTACAATTATGGGACATGTTGATCATGGTAAAACAACACTTCTTGATACAATAAGAAAAACTAATGTAGTTAGTGGTGAAGCAGGTGGTATTACTCAAGCTATTGGTGCTTATCAAGTTGAAGTTAATGGTAAAAAGATTACATTTATTGATACTCCAGGTCATGAAGCATTTACAGAAATGCGTTCTCGTGGAGCTAGTGTAACTGATATTGTTGTATTAATAGTTGCAGCTAATGATGGTGTAATGCCTCAAACTAAAGAAGCAATTGATCATGCTAAAGCAGCTAATGTACCAATTGTAGTAGCTGTAAATAAAATAGATTTACCAGATGCTAATCCAAATAGAGTACTTACTGAATTAGTTGAAAATGGATTAGTACCAGAAAGTTATGGTGGAGATGTTGTAACTTGTAATATTTCAGCTAAAAAAGGTGATGGAGTTAATGAATTATTAGAGACTTTAATCTTAATTAGTGAAATGAAAGAATTAAAAGCTAATCCAAATAGATATGCAACTGGTACTGTTATTGAAGCAAGAAATGATAATAAAGTTGGTAGTATAGTTAGTCTTCTTGTTCAAAGTGGAACACTTAGAATTGGAGACCCTGTAGTTATTGGAACAAGTTATGGTAAAATTAGAAGTCTAAAAGATGATAAAGGTAATAATATTACTATGGCAGGACCTAGTACTCCAGTTGAAATAACTGGTATTACAGAACTTCCTACTGCTGGAGATAAATTTATGGCTTTTGCTACTGAAAAAGAAGCTAGAAGTGTATCAGAGCAAAGAAAAGTAAGAAGTCATTCTAAAGATACAAACCGTGCTGGAATGAGCTTAGATGATTTGTATGCAATGGTTAAAGATGGTGTTAAGGAAATTAATGTTATTCTAAAAACTGATGTTAAAGGTTCTGAAGAAGCAGTTAAGAAATCTCTTGAAAAAGTTAATCTTGAAGGAGTTCGTGTTTGTGTTATTAGAAGTGGTGTAGGAACTATTACTGAAAGTGATGTTAAATTAGCTAGTGCTTCTAACGCTATCATTATTGGATTTAATGTAAGACCAAGTAATGCAACTACTGATTTAGCTAAAGAATCTAATGTTGAAATAAGATTATATAATATTATTTATAAAGTAGTTGAAGATATGGAAGCTGCTATTAAAGGTATGTTAGATCCTGTATATGAAGAAAAAGTTTTAGGAGAAGCTGAAGTAAGACAAATCTTTAAATTTTCTAAGATTGGTAATATTGCAGGTTGTCATGTTAATTCAGGCGTAATTAAAAATGGCGCAGATGCAAGAATAATTCGTGATGGTATAGTAATTTATACAAGTAAGATAGCTTCACTACAACATGAAAAAGATCAAGTTAAAGAAATGAAATCTGGATATGATTGTGGTTTAACAATAGCTGATTATCAAGATATTCGTGAAGGAGATATCATTGAAGTATTTACAATGGTAGAGGTAAAATAATGAGTGTTAAAATTGATAGATTAAATAATACTATCTTAGAAGTATTAAGTAAGATTATCTTTGATGAAGTTAAAAATCCATTAATCAGAAATATTGTATTAACTAGTGTATCAGTAACTAATGATTTATCTTTTGCTAAAGTATATTTTACATGTATGAATGAAGATAAAGATAAAGTAATGGCTGAACTAGAAGAAGCTAAAGGTTTCTTAAGAACAAAGTTATCTGAAAGTATTGATATTCGTCATACTCCAGAATTAGCTTTTGTTTATGATAATTCAATAGAATATGGTATGAATATTGAAAGAATAATCAAAGAAATACATGAAAAAGATGAAGATAACAAGTAAATTGTTGTCTTTTTTGTTTGTATTAATAATAAACCGTGTTATAATATAAGGCTTGTGGGGGGCAATATGGGAGAAAACAATATTCAAGGTAAAAAGAAAGTAGAAAAAATAGTTGCAATTGATGCACTTACAAATGCAAGAAGGGCAATCCGTACAGATGAAATAAAAAATGTACTTAAAGGTGCAATAGATGGATGTCTTATATCCTTAATTTATAACTATGCATCAAGTGATGCACTTAAAGTAGCTGGTATTATTATAGTAGGATTCTTTGGAATAAAACATGTAGGTAAACTATTATTTGAACTTTTCCTTTCTCTAGGAATTACGTTAAGTCTTAAAGGAATTAAGGATGAACCAGATGATTATATTTACATTGATGATAATGATAGTAACGTTAAATAAGATAACAGAAATGTTATCTTTTTTTTGACTTTTAAGTGGCTTTGTGGTATAATATTCGCGTTTTTTATTTGGGGGAGGAAAAGATGAAGAACGATTTTGAAAAAATGAAAGCAGAATATAAGAAAGCAATTGAAAATAATCAAGAAATAGTAGGGGAAATGGCAAAAGCATGGGATTCTAAAAAAATTGGAATTGATTTCTTTTCAGTTATTGATCCTAAGAATGAGAGAGAATTAAAATATGCTATTTCATTAATGTATATTACTATTGATTTTGGTAGATTTATTAAGGGACTTACCGATGATTCATTTGAAGATTTTAAATATGAAGATCATGAAGCATTACAATCAGTTATTGAAGCAGTTAGTGCTTTAAAAGAAACTGGAGATAAAGATGCAATTAATCCTAATAGTATGTCAATGGTAGAAAGAGCTAAACTTCTATATGGTTTATTACTTGTACAATGTTTAGGACAACTTAATGAGCCACTTCTAGAGTATACTGCTACAAAAGCAGGATTTGATATAAATGATACTATGGATATAATTACATTTGTAGCATATGTAAATGCAGTTTTAGAAGTTCATCAAGAAGCAAAAGATCAATTAGGTGAAAGAACATTTTCTGAGATAGAAGATGAAGAACTTGATGGATTATTTGATTATGCAATGAAATTTCATTGTTTACTTGAAAAAGATATTAATAAAGGAAATACAAAATAATATAACAATAAGATAGCCCATAAAGCTATCTTTTTTTGACTTTTTTTGCATTTTGTGGTATAATATACGCGTTTTTTATGGAGGGGGATTATGACATTTAGAATGATGAGAGTAGAAGCTATTTGTAATTTAGCTGATAAAAGAGATGAAAGAATAGGAAATGCTATTCGTAAAGGAATACAAACTTTATTAGATGCTGGATTACTAATTTTAGCTAATAATGTATTAAAAGATGAAACTTTAAGAATAATTGGTATTGCAGGTGCAGGTCTTCGTGGTATTAGAAATGCTGGTGGATTTGTATTTAATACTTATTGGGCTATTCGTGATACAAAAGCACTTAAAAGAGCATTTGAACAAGAAGATAAAATAGGCCGAGTTATTTAACAAATAATAATTGAGGTTAAATATGAAAAATGTTAATGAACATTTAAAAGTATTAAATAAAGAGCAATTAAAAGAATGTTTAAAGAAACATGTAAATCGTATAAATTTATATGAAATATTAATTGCTATATCTATGAGTATTTATGATATATGTGATGATATGAGTTATATTGATAAAGAAAATGTAGTTTTTGCATTCTTAGCTTATATGTTATTTGCAATGACAAAAATTAAAATTATTGAAAAGTTAATAGGACATATTGTTCAAAAATATATTATAAAAAATCAATTAGGTAATAGTGATGAACAATTTGAATGGAAATATAAAACATTAAGGAAAGAATAGTTAAAAACTAGGGGGTAATTATGGAATTTAATGAAGAAAGAGTTAAAATATTAGCTATTACAACTTTAAAAGCTGCTAGAAAGAAAATAACTATAGATGCAATAGGTAGTACAATAGCAGGAGGAATTGATGCACTTCTTGTAATGTTAATTAATAACAATGTAGGTATTGATGTACTAAGATGGATTGGAATTGCTATATTCGGAATTGCTGGTGTAAAGAATGTTGGATCAATAATAAAAGATTTATATGCAATAATAACAACATCTATAGGAATAGGTAGATTAAAAAAACATCAATTTAGTATAGACGAAACTGGTGAATATACAGTTGAAGAAAATGAATATAGTATCAAATAGGAGGAATAAATGAAAAGATTAAAAATTTCAAGTATTAGTTCCTATTCTGGTGAAAAGAAAGCATTAGCAATACGTGCAATAGTTAATTTAATAGGTACAGGTGTAGATGGTCTAATTGTACATCTAATTAATCAAAACGTAAGCAATGAAGTACTTAAGATTATTGGTATTGCATTATTCGGAATAGGTGCAGTTGAAGGTGCACTTGCAACATTAATTTATACAGGAGCACTTGGATACTTCGTATATGAAGATATAAAGGAAAGAAGAGAAAAATAAAGGTAACATGAACTGTTATCTTTTTTCGTATTCGTTGATATTATTGACTTTCAGAGCGTTTTATGGTATAATATGTAACTCGAAAGAAAGGTGGGTGCTATTTATGAACAAAGGACGTTTAAAAATAGTTGGAACTGATACACTAAAAAATATTTTAAAAGAAAAAAAGGGAAATATTATTGGTAATAGTATACTAACTGGTATTTTTGCTTTAGGTGCTGTTGGTTCACAAGTACTTGGTGCTGGTGTACCAGTTACTCTTGGCTATTTACTTCTTGGTGGATTCTTTGGTTATGGTATAGTAACCTCTAATAATGATAAAAGAGAAATAACTAACGAGATCCAATTACGTGAAGAAGAAAAGACTTTATAAAACTAAAAGAATAACATTTCGTTATTCTTTTTATGGTTGAATAATGAAAGAAGGAGAAAAAATGGAAGATAAAAATGCTTTAGAGATTGAAAAAATAGAAAGTGAAATTAAAGATGCTAAAGACGAAATATTAGGTGAAACATTAGGTGCAGGATTCTTTGGTTTAATGCTTGCTTGCGTGGCACAAGCTTTAAAAGAAGGAAAACTTCCTATTTATGCAATAGCAATAGCTTATTTTGCTTATGTATATCAAACTGAGATTGTTCCACTTAAAGAGACAATCAAAGAAAAGAGAAATCAATTGACAGAATTACGTAAAGGTTAGTATATCGATTAATTGACAGTTGTTGACATCAGTGTTATAATGAAAATATGTCAAGGGGGTTATGGCAGATGGTTGATAATAGTAATGAAAACGACAATTTAAAAGTAGTTAAAATGCAAGGATTAAATGAATATATCAAATATTGTAAAGAGGGATTCTCTGATAGCATGATATTTGGTACTATTGGTGTAATGAATATTTTAATAGCAACTTATATTGCTATAACTAATGAAAATAGTCGTGGTATTTCAGTGTTTTTAGGCGGTTTAAATCTTGTAGTAGCAATTAAAAAATATATCTCTGCAAGAAGATTTAAAAAAGCACAAAAAGAAACTGAAGAAGATGTAAAAGAATTAGAAGAAGAAAAAGAAGAAGAATTGAGGGTTAAATAATATGAATATTACAGATATACTTACTTTAAGTGATGGTAATGAATATATTATAGCTAGTAAAGCAGACTATGAATATAAAATATATTTATGTCTAGTTGATATTAACGATAATAAGAATGTTAAGTTTTGTTACTTAGATAATGATGAAGTAGTAATTGTTAAAAAAGAAGAATTAAGTAGCGTATTAATTTTAAAACTACTTCGTAATATGAGTAAGATAGCTGAAATGATTAAAGAAGAATAACTGAAAAGTTATTTTTTTTAGTAAAAAAATGTCATATTTACCTAAATACATATTATATTTGATATAATTATAATGTATAAGTATAGAAATAGGGTGATATTAAGTATGAAAGATTCAAAAGCAATAGAATTATTAAAACAAGACTTAGCTAAAGCTATTAGAGAAAAGAATACAGTTAGAATAGAAGAATTGAAGACTTTATTAAATATCTCTAGCGAACAAGAGAAGTATTTTGATAAAGGATTAACAGGTTATCCTTCTATTGATAAAGTTTGGTTAAACTATTATCGTGATGGCGCAGAAGATTTAGCTAATAATATACCAGTTGATAAAACAGTATGGGATGTAATAGAAGAAAAATTAATAGAATATTATGATATACCAGCTATAGAATATTTTGGCAGAATATTTTCAAAAAAAGAGTTTATAGATTTATGTTATGTTTGGGCAAGAACATTTAGAGCAATGGGAGTAGCACCAGGTGAAGTAGTTCCTGTTTATGGACCATTTGTTCCTGATATATGTGCTATGGTATTTGCCCTTAATATGATAGGAGCAGTTCCATATTTCTTGAAACTTGCTATAAGTGATGAAGCTTTAGCTGAAGAGACAAAAGAAGCTAAAATAGCAGTTGTATTTGATGGTATGTGGGGAAATGTTGCTAAAGAGTTTTCTAAAGATAAATTTAAGAATGTAATAGTAGCTAGTGTAACTATGGATATGCCAAGTCCTAAAAAAGAAATTGTTTCTTTCTTGAGTAAAATTCAAGCAATGAAGAATAAGACACAAATTCCTGATGAAAAAAAATATATATGGGCTGATAAAGCTAGAGAAATAGCTAATTATTATAGTGGTAATGTTAAAGTCCCATTTGAAGCAAATAGACCAACATTTATAACTTCATCAAGTGGTACTACTGTAGGTGGTGTAGTAAAAGGAACAGTTGCAACTAATGAGTCTACTATTTCACAATTGTATATGGGAATGGCATCTGATATTCAATATTTTCCTGGAGATACATGTTTAAATCATTTTCCACCAACAGCTTCTACATCATTAAACGTATTATTCTTATTACCATTATTTAATGGAATGAAGGTATATGTTGATCCAAGAGTATCAGAAAAAGATTTTTATAATCAAATAGTAAATTTAAAACCAAATATGGCATTAACAACTGGAAGTGCTTGGGAAGCATTCTTTAATAGAGTAGAAAAAGAAATGAGTGAAGGTAAAAAGTTTGATTTCAGTTATGCTAAAGGATGGACTGTAGGTGGAGAAGGAACTGATGTAAGAAAATTCTTAAGATGGGATGAAATAATGAAGCAAGCTCATGCTTATAATTTATTATTCAGTGGATATGGTTCTTCAGAATTATTCTCAGCTACTTCAGTAGAAACTGTTAATGCAAGATATGATTTTTCAAAACAAATTATGAGTGTTGGTATTCCATATGCAGGAATTACTATGGGAGTATTTGATGAAGATGGTAATGAGTTATCATATGGTCAAAGAGGAGAGTTAAGAATTAAAAGTATGTCTGCAATGAAAGAATACTATAATAAGCCAGGATTAACATTAGAAACAAAAGTTGACGGTTGGATTAAAACTGGTGATTTATCAGAAATAGATGAAAAGGGATTCATTTATATTTGGGGTAGAAAAAGCGATAAATTAAAGAATTGTAATATTTACTTATTTGATGTTGCAAATAAAATTAAAGACAAAGAATATATTGATGATGCAATAGTCCTACCAAAACCAACTGATTTATGTGAGGATAATCTTGTTGCGCATATAGTTTGGGATAAATCAGTTTTAGATGATGATAAAGATATTTATTTAAAAGAATTAACTCAATTAATGAAAGAATATCTTCCTAATGGATATGAATTAAATACTTTTACAGAACATAAAGGAATGTTACCATATTCACCAACTACTTTAAAGAAAGATAGAAAAAGAATGGCTGAACAAAATGTAGGATTTGTTCAAGTAATTGATGATAAAGTAGAAAATGTAGAATATATACCATTACATAATGGACAATATTGTGTAATAGCTGCTACTGATGAAAAAGTAAAGAAATTACAAAAGAAATAAAATATTAAGCAAATGCTTAATATTTTTTTATTAAATTGATAAAAATTTATTTCTTGTGTTATAATAAGTAGTGTAGATAAAAATAAAGAGGTGTTGTCTATGTGGAATATATTATTTTTAACAACAGGAATTATATTTTTATTACTTTTAATGATAATGTTCTTTACTAAGGATGTAGTTAAATCAAAAGAAAATACAATGTTTAAATATATTATCATTGCTAATGGTATTGAATATTTAATGGAGTTACCACTTCAAATGTTTGTTAGAACTTTTGGAATAGAATCCACAATAGTTGATATATTCTCAAAATTATACTTAGTTGCAATGTTTGGTTGGTTTACTGTATTTTCGGTTTATACTTTTATAATATGTTTAAATCGAAATAATAAAGAAAAATATGATAAAGAATGTCGTTTAATTAAAGCAATTCACTTAGCTGTATTTATATTTGGTGCTATTTTATTAATGATAGTTTTACCAATAGAGAAATTCTATGATGGTACAAAAATGTATTCATTTGGTACTGCAGTTGAGGCGATAAAAATAGTATTAGTATTATATATGGTTATTTGGGCTGTACTTCTAATTAAAAATGCTAAAGAACTTAGAAGTAAAAGATTTATTCCAATATTTGCAGTTATTGTATTGCTATTAGCAAATGCAGCAATTCAATCATATGATCCTAGTATATTAATAGCTAATATGGTTGGTACATTTATTTGTTATACAATGTTCTTTACAATAGAAAATCCTGATATGAAAATGTTAAGCGAATTATATAAGAATAAAGAATTAATGGAACAAAATTATGAAGATAAATATAATTTCTTATTTGAAATGACACAAGAAGCTAGAAATCCATTAATAAATATTAATAGTTTAAGTAATGCATTACGTATGGAAGATAATCCTAAAAAGATAAAAGATGGATTACTTGCATTAAATAATATGACTAGACAATTAGATTTTTCTATTAATAATATTTTAAATATATCTTCTTTAGATGTACAAAAGATTAAGTTAGTAAACAATAAATATGATTTAGAGAAAATATGTAGGGATTTAGAAACTAGAATTAAACCTGAAATAAAAGATACAGTTACATTTAATCTTTCTATGCCTAAACATTTACCAATATTATATGGTGATTATATGAAGATTAGACAAATATTATATTCATTATTAGTTAATGCATGTAAAAATACTACTAATGGTAGTATCAACATGAAAATTAATTTAATAGAGAAATATGATGTTGCAAGAATAATCTTTAATATATCTGATACTGGTCAAGGTATGCCAATTGAAAAGATTAATGAAATATTAAGTGCTACTGGTTCATTAGATCAAAATGAAATTGATAATTTAGAGAAAAAAGAATATAACGTTACAGTATGTCAAAAAGTAGCTAAAGTTATGGGTGGTAACTTAATGATTAAATCTAATCTTGGTGAAGGTACTGAAGTTGTATTTACTATTGATCAAAAAGTATATCATGAAATAGATAATAGTATATTAAATCAATATGAGAATGCTATTGCCAATTATCGTAAAGTATTAATAGTTTCTCAAAATAAAGATAAATTAGCTATTATAAAAAAGAAATTAAGTGAGAATAATATTACATATTCTAGTTTCTATTATGGTGCTGATGCAATAGATAGAGTTAAGTCTGGTAAGAAATTTGATTTTATACTTGTTGAAGATGAAATGTCTGAAATGACTGGATTTATGACTTTAAAAGGAATGAAAGAATTACCGGGATTTAAAATGCCAGTTATAATTATGTTAAATGAAGATAAAGATCATATTAAAGATCATTATTTAGATGATGGATTTAGTGATTATTTACTACTTGATAACTTAGAAAGCGAATTAGATAGAATTATTGAAAAATATTAAAATATCTTTACAAATACTAATTATTTAGTTATAATCTAAGTATAAATTTAGTAATTAACGCAATGATGGTGTGGAAAACCGGAGCTATTAGTTTTTAAGGGATTCTTTTTAGAATAAATAGAGTGGAACCGCGGGGAAACCCGTCTCTATAACTAAAAGGAGTCTCTTTTATTTTTTAAGGAGATGATATCATGAAAATGGAAGATTTAGTTAATTACTGTAAACAATATGGATTTGTATTTCCAGGAAGTGAAATTTATGGAGGGTTTGCTAATACTTGGGATTTTGGACCAGTAGGTGTAGAACTTAAGAATAATGTTAAAAAATGTTGGTGGAAGAGATTCGTCCAAGAAGATCCAAGAACTTATGGTATAGATGCAGCTATTCTTATGAATCCAAAGACTTGGAAAGCATCAGGACATATTGATTCATTTAGTGATCCTAAGATGGATTGTAAGAAATGTAAAATGAGATTTCGTGCTGATAATCTAATCGAAGAATACTCTAAAGGAGAAGTGTCAGCTGAAGGTATGACTCATGAAGAAATGAAAAAATATATTGATGATAATCATGTTGTTTGTCCTAATTGTCATGGATTTGATTGGTCAGATATTCGTGAATTTAAATTAATGTTTGAAACAAGTAGAGGAACTGTTGAAGGGGATAAAGATGTAGTTTATTTAAGACCTGAAACGTGCCAAGGTGAGTATGTTAATTTCCAAAATGTATTAAGAAGTT
>JAEEGK010021306.1_pt1 | contig 13699 bp, 11 predicted proteins | sample 8958771 | NCBI WGS metagenome assembly JAEEGK01 (sample SAMN16246547, study PRJNA631951) | gut metagenome | biome: gut microbiome; feature: rumen; material: SC-attached | host: Bos | place: Iran: Karaj | collected 2018-10 | reverse complement strand
TTATTTCTTTTGTTCTTTTTTTTTCATCTTCTTCTTCTTTTTATTTTCTTTCTTCTTCTTCTTTTATTTTTCTTTCTTCTTCTTCTTTTATTTTTTTCTCTTCTTCTTCTTTAATTTTTTTCTCTTCTTCTTCTTTTATTTTTCTTTCTTCTTCTTCTTTTATTTTTTTAATTGCATCTTCTTCTTTCTTTCTTTTAATTTCATCAGCTTCTTTTTTCCTTAATTCTTCCATTTCTTTTCTTCTTTTTTCTTCTTCTTTTTTTTCTCTTTGTAATTCTCTTAATTCATTTAAATCATCATTATTTTTATTTTTTAATTTCCTTTTTTCATCTTCTTTTTTTATTTTAGCAATTTCTTTTTTTTGATTTTCAATTTCATCTTCTATTTCATCTTCATTTTCAATATCATATCCATAATTAATATTATTAAAAAAATCATCATGATTATTTTTTTTTCTTTTTACAAATTTATTAAATTCATCTTCTTTTTTAATATCATTTAAAGCAATATTTTCTATTTCTTTTTTATTTTCTTTTTTAATAGGTTCTAATTTTTTTTTTAATTTAGTAATATTATCATCTAATTTATAATCATTATCATTAACTTTTTTATCATTATCCTTATTATTATAATCAATAATAATTTTTTTATTTCTATTACTTTTACTTTCAAAATTCATATTATCAATATTAAATCTATTATTTTTTTTAATATCATTATTACTTTTATTAATACTATTATTAGATTTATTAAAAATAACATCTTGCATAATAATATATTGACATTGTCTTATTTTTTTATTATTATCAGGAGAAATTGGAATAAAATTATTAATAGAAATTAAAAAAGGATCTCCTTGAGAATTAAATTGCAATTTCATTCCTTTATAATTATTAATAGAACTTTTACCAAGAAAATCTAGATCATTTCTAATTTTAATTAAATAATCATGTGTAAAATTATATTTTGTATTATTTTCTAAATCAAATTTATTATTAATTTTACCATAAGAACTAATTTCTCTTATATTATTTATTAATAAAACAACATTTATCGTAAAATTTCTTATATTTTGAATTTCTTTTGTAAAATCTATCATTATATTATCTGCAATATCAATGCCTAAATTAATAAAATGTTTCTCAATAACAGAATTTAATCTTTTCAATTGACTTAAACATTTTTCTCTATTTTCATTTTCTTTTTTAAATTTATTTAAACAAGTTTCTAAACTTTTTAAATTCTCAATTTCAAGGCTAAAGATTTCATTTTTTGCCTTATTATCAAAAGAACTAATACTATCATAAAAAGAATTTCTATAATCATTTAAAACACCTAAATCATCCCATAAAAGTTTAATATAAGTATCAATTTCTTCATTATTCATATTTTTAACAAAGGAAAAATCATCAATATTATTCATAACATTCATATTTATCATTTCATCATCATAATTATAATTATTAAAGTAATTATTTGATGTCATATTTCCAAAATGATTTCCACTTTTTGAAGGACGATATTTTGAATATGAAGATTTTGTTTCTCTTTTACCTGATTTTATTTGAGATTTTAAATAATTTAAATTTGATTCTAAATTATATTTTCTTGGAGTCTTTGTATTATTTGATTTATCTAAATTTGAATAATCTTTTAATCTTGATAAATAAAATCGTTCATCCCATCCACTTTCCCTTTGGATATAATTATCTTTTTTATTCATATATGATTTAGTTTTCATTTCTCTCATCTGTTTTATTCTACTCATTTTTTAAATGTTTTTTAATTAAAAATTAAAATTAAAATGTTTAAATTTTAATATTAAAATCTAATTTAAAATAATTAATAAATAATTATAAAAAAATTATTAATAAAAAAGAAACGTAAATTATTAAATGAAAAAAAAAAAAACACATAATAAAAATATCATCATTTAACCTTATATAAAAAATAAAAAAAAAATAAAAAAAACCTAAAAAAATTCCTAAAAAAACAAACCTTAATAAACTCCAAAAAAAAATAAAAAAAAATTAAAAAAAAACAATTAAAAAAAATCCGTTTCTAAAATCTAAAAACCCCAATAAAAAAATTCCAAAAAAAAAACAAATAAAAAAAAAAAAAATGGGTGGTTCCTGTGGTAAACAAATATGTACAAAATCACATCCAAGTCGTATAAATCCAGATTGGATGTCTCGTCTCCCAAATGATGCAATGTTATCATCATTAACAATCCCAGGAACTCATGACAGTGGTGCATTACATTCAATCTCATTAGCAAAATGTCAATCATGGTCTTTAGCTGAACAATTACAAGCAGGAATTCGTTTCTTTGATTTACGTCTTCATGTAATAAAAGATAAATTACGTGTTTATCATGGTTGTATTGATATGAAAATGGAATGTGATGAAATTATGATAATTTTTAAAAATTTCTTAAATGCTCATCCAACTGAAACAATATTTATGGCTTTAAAACAAGAAGAAGATGATGAAGATTCTACTAAAAATATGGAAACTTTAGTTAATGAATATATTGCTCCTTATTTAAATTTAATTGTTACTTATCCTAATAGAGATATGTCAGTTAGTGAATTTAGAGGAAAAATTGTATATTTTCCTATTTTAGAAAGATCGTTTAGAATTAAACAATTTAATATTCAAAATGAATGGGAAGTTCCTTGTTGTTGTTATGGTATGACTATGAAAAAGAGATTTATTAAAAGACAATTTAATCGTGCTCAAAATGTCTTTGATGGGAAAATTTATTTAAATTATTTATCTGGTTCTAATTGCCATGCTATGAGAGTTCCTAAAGGTGTTGCTAAACAAGCTAATTGGGAAGTATTTAAATATACTGGAAGAATGGGAATTGTATTAGCTGATTATCCTAGTGAAGATTTAGTTGATTGGCTTATTGAAAGAAATTTTAGTAATAGATTAAAAAGAGTTAATGAAATTGAAGAAATTAAAGTTGGAATGAATATTTCTTTTGTTAATATGAATAGTAATAAATATATGACACTTGATAAAAAAAATAAAAAAGTTTTTTGTAGTAAAAATGTATTTGCTTATACTATTAAAAGTAATGATAGTAATGGAAGTAGTAAATCAAATAATACAAAAGAGGATAATTTAAATTTAAATGAGAATTTAATTGATGGAGAAAAAAATGATAAAAATGAAGGTCAAAATGTTGTTGTTAATACTTATTATAAATGTAGTTCTCTTCATAGAGATTTTACATTTAAATTTAGTAAATTAATTTATAATCAACAAAATAATAATATTTGTAATGGAGATATTGTTTGTATTACTATGCTTCTTAATGGAAAAGAATATGTTTTAAGTTCTGATTATGATTATAAAGATGGAGATATTCAACATATTAAAGTTCATCCTGTTAATAATAAATTTGAAAAAAATGTTCAATGTTGGATTATTTATACTGCTTAAAGATTCAATTTTTTATTTTTTCTTTTTTAGTAAATTAATTAATTTTTTAATATCTTTTAGTTATTTAGTTATTTAGTTTTTTAATCTTCATAAAATCTAAAATAATAAATTTTAATATTTTTCAAATTTAAAAAAAAAATTAAATTAAAAAAGTAAAAAAAATTCAAATAAATAAAATTTTTAATATAAAAAAACATAATTTTAAACAAAATTCTGAGTAGGATACTGATTATATCCTCCAGCATTATAATCATAATAAAGAATTTCTCCTTTTTTAATATTTCTCTTAGCAATAAGTAAAATATGAACAGTACCATCAATACTCATTCTAAGTGAATTAACATTTTGTTTTTTTTTTAAATTCTGATCAAAATTATTAACACCAGATAAAAATCTTGCTAAATTACCAAATTTTTCAGGACAAATAACTAAACTAGTATCACTACTTGGAGTTCTAATTAATTCCATAATAGAATCATTTTTATCAAAAATTTTTTTTCTAAGTAAAGTAACTTCTCCAGTATATTCACAAATAATAGTATTCATACTAATATCATCAATAGCTTTAACAATAAATCTTTGAATAGGATCATCAATTATTTCAACTGGTGCATATTCACCTTTTCTACTCCTTTCTTTAAATTTATAATATATTTCTTTATTGTAAATTGCTATTTCTTTTATATCTTGTTCTAATAATGAATTATTCATTGATGCTGGACAATCTTTATCAATGTATACTAAGTCATCGTTAAATTTTATGTTTTTTACTTCTAATGCTCGAAATAAACTTTTTTTCATTTTTTCTTTTTGAATTGGATTTAATTGTCTTGGTAATTTCATTTTTCCATCATTAAATATTAAATTTTTGTTATTGTTATATATTTCTTTTGTTATTGTTGTATATATTTTAAAATCTTCTTTTATTATTGAATCTAAATTTTTCGTTAGAGATTTTGAATTTTCACGTTTTTGGTTTAGGAATGTTTTCTTTGTTTTAAAAAAATCATTTATTTTTGTTGCTTTTAATGTTTTGTTTATTAATTTTTCACATGATTGACATAATATTTTTTTACTTTGTTTCTCATTTGAAAAACAATTTTGATGAAAGTAATTTTTACATTTTTCACATTGACAAAATATCTTTTTTTCATCTATTTTTTTATTACATTTAAAACATTTTTTATATATTTCTTTATTTATTTTTTTATTAAAAGGAGATTTTGAATGATGATTTTTCGAAAATAAATCATTAATTTTTAATTGTTTATAATTAATATTTAAATTAGATTTTTTTTCTTCTTCTTTACATCTTGGACATTTAATACATTCTCTATTTTTTGGAATAGTTTTTCTTTTTGAATTAATACAATAAGAATGATAAGCATCTTGGCAATAAATACAAAAAAGAATATATTTTCCATTTTTAAAATCATTACAAATTTTGCATCTTTTTAACATTTTATTTTTTTCTTTTTCTGCTGATTTAATATACTTTTTATCATGACTTAATTTCACACAATATTCTATATATTCTCTATCTAATTGAGCTTTTGTTTTTTTATTTTTGGGAAATGAATTATTTGATTTTAAATTAATGTTAAGTTTTGATGATGATTTTGATCTAGTTTGAATTAGACGATTAGACATTTGAAAATTATTATATTTAAATTTTTTTTTATTATGTTTTTTTTGAGCCAATATTTAAAATTTTTAAAAGAGGGTTAAATATTTTGACATTATTCAAATTCGAATTAATTTTTATAATTGTATTTTATTATATTAATATTTAATAATTGATTTTAAAAAAAAATATTAATATTTTTATAATATTTACTATTTTTGTCATCATTTGTATTTTTTTAATAAATCTTTAAATAATAAATCTTTCATATTTGTATTTTTCTTTTTTGGTATAATATTTTTAACATTTATATTATTTTTACCTATACTTGATGAATTTGTTTTTTTTGAATGTTTTAAACTAGAAGATTTAACATTTAAAGTTTTATACGGAAGAGAATAAATATTTTTTTTATTCTCTTTTAAATTATTTTTATATAAATCACCTAATTTCATAGAATTGAATTTATTATGTTTATTATATTTATCATTTTTAAATTTAATATTATAATTAGTATTAAAATGTTCATTTTCATATTTTCTATTTGATTTTATAGGATAATTTTCTTGAGTTTTAACAATAGTTTCAGTATAATTTGTTAAAGGAGAATCAAAATCATAAAATTTTAATTCTGGTTTTTTTCTTTCTGATTTATTATTATTTGAACTTATTTTATTATGATTATTATTATATGAAAAAGGTCTTACTGGATTTTTTCTTGTGAATGAAGTTATTATTGAATTTGTTGTTATCATATTTACATTTATTACAGTATTTTTAATTGTTATATTTGATTTTCTTTTTGATGTTATTATATTATGTTTTCTTATTAAAGTATTTATTGGAATTCTCATTGAATTTAAATTAGTTTCTAAATTTCCTATATTACTTAAATTATATGAAGTATGCGTTATTGTTGTTGAATTTATTGGTTTTTTTGATTTGAATTTAAATTTTGGTTTTTGATTTGGAGATTTATTTTTTAATTTATTTGATTTATGTCTTTGAGATTCATTTTTTAATTTCTGAGATAAATTTATTAAATTTGGTTCTGTTTTAACTATTTTTTGTATTTCTTCTAAATCTGTTTCTATATTTTTAATATTATAATTATTTGATGTATGATGGCTTTTATGTACTTTTATATCAAAACTTGGTATTGTTTCATCTATTGTTTTTTTATTATTTTTATCTTTTGTTAATTCTATTTTTGTTTTATTTTCATTCGATTTTTTATTTCCTTTATCTTTACTTATACTAATTTTATTATTTTCTTTATTAATTATAATATTATTTTTCTCCTTATTTTCATTTTTATCTTCTTTAATTTTTTTTTCATTTTCTTCTTTAACTTTATTATCTTTTACATTATTTTTATTATTATTATTATTATTTTTATCATTAACAATTTTATTATTATCTTCATTTCCTTTAATATCACTTTCCTTTATTTTATCATTATCATTTCTTTTATTTTCCTTATCTTTCTCATTATTATTTTTATTATTATTAATATCATTATTTTTCTTTTTTTTTTCTCCTTCAGTTTTAACTCTTTTATAATTAATATCATCATCATCTAAAACTAATTCTCTACTCATATAAGAAAACGAAAATTCTTGTTTATAAATAGTTTTTCCTTTATGAAAAAATGGATGTTTTTTAATATCATGAATACTAATTCTTTTATCAGGATTAGTAACAAGAATTTTTTTAATTAAATCTCTAGAAATTAAACTTAAATGATGTGGAAATTCCAATTTACATTCTAAAATTTTTTTAAATAACAAATCATTATCTTTATCTTCAAAAGGTAAATAACCACATAACATAGCATATAATATAATACCAGTACTCCAAATATCAATTTTAAATCCATTATATTTTTTACCAGAAACCATTTCAGGAGAAGCATAACTAGGACTTCCGCAAGGAGTAGATAATAAATTTTTTTTATCGAAATAATTACTCAAACCAAAATCAATTATTTTTAAAATATGATTTTTTGTTAATAATAAATTTTCTGGTTTTAAATCTCTATGTACAATTCCTAATGAATGAATATATTCTAAACCATTTATTATTTGATAAAAAAAAAAAGAAGCCTCTTCTTCATTTAATTTCCTTTTTCTAACTATGTAATTAAATAATTCTCCTCCTTCACAATATTCCATTACAGTATAAAAACTTTCGTTACTTTCAAAAATTTCTGCTACTAAAATTAAATTTATATGATTAAATTTTGTTAACATTTCAAATTCTCTTTGTACTCTTATTTCATCGTCTTTTTCTCTTATTCTATTTTTTTCTAATATTTTTATTGCTACTTTCTCATTTGTTGGTATGTAAATTCCTAGTTTTACTTTTCCAAATGTACCACGACCTACTGTTCCTTTTATTAAGTATTTTCCTATTTTGTATTCTCTCTCTTTTGATTTTTGTTTTACTATTTCTTTATCTTTCTCTTTATCTTTTTCTTTTTCATTTTGAATTGATTTTTCTTTTTCTTTTGGGGATTTTGATGTCATTTTTTTTATTTTAAGGTGTTTTATTTATTCTGTTTATATAAAAATTTTTTATTTTATAATTATGGAATTAATTTTTTTAATTTTTATTTTAAATTTTATTTCATATATCTTTATTTATTTATTACATATTATATAATATTTTTATTAAAATTAAAAGACTACAATACTTAATTAAAAGCAAAAAATTTTAATTTTATTTTAAAAATGGATTACTTTAATATAATAAAAGGTGAATTAAAAAAAGGAGTTGGTCAATTAAAAGATAGATTAACTAAAACAGAACTTCAAAGAAAATTAAAAGAAGCAACATCAAATGAACATTGTCATGCAAATATTTCCTTATTAAATGAAATATCCCAAAGAACAGAGACATAGTATAAATAAAAATATATAAAAAAATTTTAATTTTAATATATAATATATAGTGCTGATTTTGAGATTATAGTTGCACATTGCACAAAAAAATTATTATGTAGAAAAGAAAAATGGAGAAAAGTTTTAAAAGATTTATTTCTAATAGAACATATATTAAAAACAGGATCAATGAGATTTGCAGATGCAATGAGAAACGAATCTTCAAAAATAAGAAATTTAAACAATTTTACATACATTGATGAAAATAGATCAGATAAAGGAGAAACAAGTAAAAAAAAAAAATTAAAAATAAACAAAATTTTTATATAACTATTTATAGTAAGAGAAAAATCAAGACAAATATTAAAATTATTAGAAGACAATGATAAATTAATGGAAGAAAGGAGAAATTATTCAAAATGGAGAAGTAGAATTGAAGGAGTTGGGAATAATGGAAAAGTAAATAGTGTTTCTAGTTCAAGTTATGGAAATGTTGGTTCTTATGGCGCAACTTCTTCAGATAATTATAATAATTATTCTTATTATAATAGTTCTTCTAGTAATAAAAAAAAAGAAGAATCTTCTTCTTCTTCTTCTGATAGTGATGATGATGAAAAAAAAAAAAAGAAGAAAAAAAAGAAGAAAGGTAAAAAAAAGAAAGATAATGATGATGATGATGATGATGATAATGAAGAAAAAAAAAAGAAAAAAAAGAAAAAGAATAAAAAAAAGAAAGATAGTGATGATGATGAAGAAGAAGAAGAAGAAGAAAATGAAGATGAGGATAATAGTGATGATGAAGAAGATAAAAAAAAGAAAAATAAAAGAAAAAATAGTAAAGTTAATAAAAATAAAAAAAGTGATGTTAAAAGTTCTGGAATTTCTTTAAAAAAACCTGGACAAAAAGAATCTAATAAAGATAATAATAATAATAAAAATAATGAAGGATTTGAATTTGATTTTGGAACTTCAAATAATAATAATCAACCACAACAAAATGTAAAAAATAATAATAATGATTTATTTGATATTTTTAGTTCTTCAGCTCAAACCCAAAATACTAATATTAATACTAATACAAATCCTAATAATAATAATGAAATTTTTAATATGTTTGGTAATCAAAATATTCAAAATCAAAATGTCAATAATAATAATAATATGATGTTTAATTTTTCTAATCAAAATCAAAATATTAATCAACAAAATAATAATATGGGAGGATTTACTTTTGTTCAACAAACTCAAACACAACAACAACAACAAAATAATACTCCAATTAATTTTATGGGTGGACAAAGTAATATGAATCAAAATAATAATTTTGCAAATTTAACTCAACAATTAAATAATATGAATATTCAACAAAATAATAATATGGGAGGATTTTATAATATGAATAATATGAATATAAATAATGTGAATATGAATAATAATATGAATATGAATAATATGAATATGAATAATAATATGAATATGAATAATATGAATATGAATAATAATATGAGTAATTTAAATTTTAATATGAATCAACAACCTCAAAATAATTTTACTGTTCAACAAACAACTCAAAATAATCAATTTAATTTTAATGTTAATCAACCTTCAAATAATAATATGGGTGGTGATGATGATTTTAATGAAGTTGAAGAAGAAGATAATACAAAACCAGTTGAGAATAAAAGTGGATTATCAAATTTATTAGATTCAAAATTAGTTAATTTAGATTCTTTGAAAGGAAATGGAAAATCAACTAATCCAAATTCAATGAATTATTCAGGGTTTAACAATAATATAAATAAATATAATTTTTATTAAATTTAAATACTATCTTTTATTCTTTATAAAAAGAGAAATAAAAACAATATTATATTAATATTTTATTTAATAATTAATTAACATATAATAATAAAAAATAATTCCTAACTATTTATTTAACATAAAAAAAATACTATAATAATATTATATCTTTTTATTTTATCCATGATTAAAAAAAAGAAAAATTTAAATAATAAAATCAAATAAAAAAATAAAATAATAAAATTTAATGAATTCATCTCATTTAAATAATTCTTTTCATTATATATCTTTCTTCGATAAAATAGATGAAGGAGAAGAATTAGAAGACAAAATATTTCCAAATGGAGAATCATCTGAACAACAATTAATGAATACAATATCAAATATATTTGAACCAAATTTAAGTTTATCTCAACTTCAAAATAAGAAAAAAAACCCAATGGAAGATATATCATATATAGAACAAAATTTTAATGAAAATTCTCATATGATTTTAGAGGAAGAATTTAGAGGAGTTGATAATAATTATAAAATAGAAAATACTGGAATTGAACCAATTATGGAAATGAATTCTTTTGAACAAGGAATTAATGATTCTTTTATTCATGAGAATAATTATTTATTTCATAATTTTAATAATATGAATTCAATATCACTTGAACAAAATAACATTAATAATTTGACTGCTCCAATTAATGATATTAATAAAATGGATTTAACTTGTGATGATGATTCTGAATTATTAAAAATAAAAAAAAATTTAATGAATATTAAATTAAGTAAAAGTTCAATTAGTAAAGGTAAAACTATGAAAAGTAGTAATAATCAAACAATGTTAAATGATAGTTTAAAAAAATTATTTAATGTTTATACTTTAGATAATTTAAATAATAGTATGAAATTAAATATGAGTTCTTGTTTATTAAGTTCAAAAACAAAAAGAGGAAGAAAAAAAATTTTACTTGAAGGTTTAAAAACAGAATTAATGGATAAAGCTTATATAAGAGAATTAAAAAAATATGTTAAATTAAAACAAGAACAAAAACAATTTGATAATATATTTGAAAAAGATACTATTTTTTGGAAAGAATTTTCTCAAAATTCACCACCTTTTATTTTTACTGTTAATGGTGAAAAAGTACAATATAAAAGTTATAATAGAAAATTATTAAAAATGCTTTTTTCAAGACCTGATGTTAGAAAATTATATTCTTATTTTGTTAATGATAGAGAAAAAGATTTTAATGCTAATATTAATATGAAAAAAGTTAAAAAATTAGAACCTAATTTATTTTTATTTTCTTATTATTATGGAAAAAATTTGCATAAAATTTATTCTGATGAGTATTCAGCAAATGAAATTAGTTTTGAAAATGATGATATGAGTAATATGTCTTTGGATAATACAAATATGTCATTGTAATGTTGTTTTATGATTTTATATAGTTTATTATTTTTACTTTATATAAATTTTTATTATATTATTTAATTTAAATATTTATTATTAGTGTAAGGAATAGTTTATTATAATTTAATACAATTAGTCCTTTATTGATGATTTTTTTACATTTGATATTATTTAAAAAATTGATAATTTAAATGATTTAAAAAATATTTAAATTTGAATTTAATTAATTAATTTTTTTATAAATTAAATATCAAAATATTATTAATAAAAATAAATAAATGAAAAAATAAAATATTAAATAAAGAAATTAAGAGAAAGGAAAAGGACAAAAAAAATTAAATATACCCTAATTTTTTAATATTAAATATAATAATTTTTAAAAAGTATTCTACGCTTTTAAAAATATAACTTATTATATGATTAAAACTCTAAAAAATATCAAAAATGATATTTTTTTATGATTTTAGAAATCTATATTATAATTCTTAATTAAATAACAATTCATCTTCAAAATTGTTCGTAAAATCTACATTTTCATAATTATTTAAATTCTTATACCATTCAGGAATAAGAGGATTAACACTTTTATATTTATAATAAATTTTCGGTTTATCATTTAAGAAATCTGGTATTTCAAAATCAAATTTGATATTTTCGTTTTCGTGATTTGAAATTAGTGATACGTTTGTTGAATCATTTTTAGAAAACAATAATTCTTTTTCATATAAATATTTATTTCCATATACAAAATATTTTTCAATTTGAAAATCATTTTTTATGGTATCTGTTTTCATTTAATAAAATTTTTGTTTCTCGAAATATAAATAGAACATGATTATAAAAATATTTATTTTTAAAAAATAAATTAAATGTTTTTTTCATTTACAAAACATAAAAAAGACTTAAAAAAACTTAATTTAAAAACCAAAAACTCAAAAAACAAACTAAATATCAAATAATATAACAAAATATAATAACATGAAAAAAAAAATAAAATAAAATATAAAAAAATTAAAAATAACATATTCAAAAAATGAAAAACCAAATATTTATAGATAAACCAGAAAGTTACTTTTATCCAAAAATAATGGAAGAAGAAATGCCAATAGCAATTTCTCCAGAATTAAATAAAAAATATTATAATATAGAATCAATATATAATACATTTTACACAAAAAATAGTATATCAATAGCAAAAGAAAAATCAAAAGAAGAAAGAGAAAATAAAAGAATAAATGATGATTCTTTTGTTTATGGTGAAATTGTATAATATAAAATATTAAATATAATATTATTTAATATTAATTTTTACTTTATAGACTTTTCGTTCAATTGCATATATTTATGAATATATAAAAATAAAATTTGATAATATTATTGAAGGAAATTTTTATGATTTAGGTTCAGGAAGTGGAAAAGGAGTTTTGGCTTTTTCTTTATTAAGAAATTTTAATTTATGTATTGGAATAGAATATTTAGAAAATTTAACAAAATTATCAATTGAAATGAAAAAAAATTATGATAATAGAATAAATAATATTTATGAAGAGAATAAGACTTTATTAAATGAATTAAAAGAACCAAATCAAATTAAATTTATTAATGGAGATTTTTTAAAAGAAAATTGGAAAGATGCTTCAATTTTATTAATGAATTCTACATGTTTTACACAAGATTTAGTTGATAAAATTACTATGAAAGCAATAAATGAATGTAAATCTGGTGCAATTATTATTTCTTTTACTAAAAAATTATGGGATTTAGGAAATGATTGGGAATGTAATAATGGATTTAAAAGACTTATGAGTTGGGGAATTGCAACGGTTTATGTTCATAGGAAAAAATAAGAGTTTTTTAAGTTTTTAATATTGTAGTTATAAAAAAATTTTTTTTGTTAAAATTTATTTTTTTTATTAAATTAAAATATTAAATAAATATTAAATAAATATTAACCATATTAAATACTAAACCTTTTATTATAAAAGAAATTTTTTTTAACTTTCATCTTCTTCTTCTTCATCTTCTGATTCTTCTTTTTTTTCTTCTTCTTTTTTTGATTGTTCTTTATTTTCTTCTTCTGATTCTTCTTCTTCTTCATCTTCTGATTCTTCTTTTTTGTTTTCTTCTTTTTTTTCTTCTTCTTTTTTTATTTCTTCTTTTTTTATTTCTTCTTGTTTTATTTCTTCTATTTTTGTTTCTTCTTTTTTTTCTTCTTCTGATTCTTCCTCTTCTTCCTCATTTTCTGATTTTTCTTTTTTTTCTTCTTCTTTTTTTATTTCATCATCCTTAGATTTTTCTTCTTGTAATTCAACTTTTTTTTCCTCATCTTTTATAACTTCATCTTCTTTTATTTCTTCTTTTTTTTCTTCTTTCATTTCTTCTTTTATTTCTTCGTTTTTTATTACATTTTCTTGAATAATTCCATCTTCTTTTTTTAGTTCTTTTGTTTCTTCCTCTTTAATTTCCTTTACTTCATTTTCTTTTTTTTCTTCTTCTTTTTTAATTTTTTTTTTATTTTCTTCCACTAAGATT
>JAEEGK010021304.1_pt1 | contig 13701 bp, 13 predicted proteins | sample 8958771 | NCBI WGS metagenome assembly JAEEGK01 (sample SAMN16246547, study PRJNA631951) | gut metagenome | biome: gut microbiome; feature: rumen; material: SC-attached | host: Bos | place: Iran: Karaj | collected 2018-10 | reverse complement strand
TATGGAGAGAGATCTATTAAAAAACGAGTTAACTGTTTTATTTCTCTTCATGTTGATAATAGAGGCAGAGGGGGGAGGAGATTGGTACTAATATTTATTTATCGGAATAACAAACCTTTTATCTGCATCAAAGTTCCATTGAACTTGGTACGTTTGACCTGTTATTTGATCAAGCATTAAGAAATTATACAAATTTTCAGTAGGTTGGAGTACAAATCGTCCTGGAGTTTCATTTGCAATTATCGCTACATCAGATAGAGAATATTCAAACTGTTTGTCTTTATCTTCAACAGAGAATTGAACGATTGAGATTTTCCCGTTACGAGTGTCCAATTTCAAGAAATTCCACATATTACGAGTCGGATAGAGCTTATATATAGGTTCATTAGCGGAACTATTGTTAATTGTTTGCTCTATTTTATCCAATCTGTCCAATACAGCTTTATCCTCTTTTGAGCATGATGCGAACATAAAAGAGAATAAGAACACAATAATGACTTGTTTCATAATAGAATCTAATTATTTACTATTCATTTTTTTAATTGATTAACACCCTTTCGTACAGCTTTTGTTCTATCAAAGCACTGCTGAAAATAAGTACTAAATAATTCTATGGTTTTTTCTGATCCAAAAATACATTTCAGCTTTGACAATTCTTCTTCGTATTGTGGAGTTTGAGTATTAGTTCCTTTGGTCACAGCAGGATAAAATTCTTCTACCTTAAACACATATTTACTTTTATTCTCTTTATTAGATAAATAATTGATAATTTTATCGATTACCAAACTCTGCTTTATCCCAGTCGTTTTATTTTCTACTACAGCATTAGAAGCAAATTCATACAAAGGAGTTCCTTCTTGAACCAAAGAAGATGCTTCCAACTCTTTATTTTCAATTAGGACATTAAAACAGTCATTCGATATTAGTTGTTTGTAGAAATCATTTTCGACAATGTATTTCTTATATACAGTATCAAATCTAAAGAGTTTCCCTAAAACCCAGACGAGATGTAAAATATTAGCATCTTTTCGTTGGATGAGTTTTTTTAACTTTTCTTCGAAAAATAATTTTGCAGCTTCTTTATCCAATTCGTTAACATATACTCTGCCATTCAAGACATTGGTTACAGCTTCGACCAAACAGATGTTGTAGTTTTTTTCATAAAAAGCCCAGAAAACAACGAATATTATGTAAGGTTTAATTTCTGCTATTGTATATTTTTTACCTCTATAGAAGGATACTCTGAATCCATGATAGATGGAATCCATGGATTCTTTAGATTTTTCAGCAGATCTACACCATTCTTTTACTTGGTTTTCAATTTGTGTAAAATCATTACCTTTGCCGGAACTTATCATAATTTGAAAATCTTCATATTTGACAGTCTCTCGTGGCTGAGATAAACAAAAATAATTGTTGTAATTGGATTTCAGGGCAAGTCTTCCGCGATTCATTGAACGTTTTTTTGAAAACAAAAATCGCATAATGTCTGTAGAAAACTGAGAATTAGTTTTCATATTATTTTCAAAGCCATCTTCAAGATACCAATAAGCACCAGAATCCACGTTAAATGCCTCTTCGAAATAATCAGTGGGGTGATTTGATATCTGTTCGTATAATTGTGGATCTATGTAATGAAGCATTTCAAGATAGAATAAATCACCTAATTCGTACTCATTCTCATTTAATTTGTTTTTCAAGTAGTTTGCACTGACAGAGAATTGTCGGACAAGCCTTTTTGCTATACGGAAATTCGTGAAAACATTATTTAATAATCTGCGTTTTTCTTCAGAATTAGAGATCTCTGTCAGTACGCCCTCGGCTTTTTTAGATGGGAGTGGCAGGTTTGAACGAATCTCAAAGCGGAGCATATCAATCATGTCTTTATGATCAATTCTTGGTAGGGCAAACTCCACTTGAAATATTTTCTCAAGAAAACTTTTCCCGTCTTTGAATCGTGCCTCCTCCAAATGTTCACAAGTATATTGCTTATCCAACGCTGCAATAAAAACTAGATTGGGAAAATTTGCAGAATTCCTGATAAGGCGTAATACAGAAAGGATCTCGTTGGTGTCGAGACGATCAATGTCATCAATGATAATAAATACTTTATGATTTAAAATAGATAGTTGATCAGCTATCCTTTTTCTAGCATTTTCAATCTCTGTCTTTCTGTTTTTTGATAGTAATTCGATAATGGGTGATGCTAGTTTATCAGTATATGCATCAAATTTAACCAGTAATTTAATGTATATTGCTAAATCGTCTTCCAATCCAGGAATACGCGAAATGAGATATTTGGACAATAAACCAAAGAAATCATCTATGATTTGAGCAGAGGAATTGCTGTTCCATGGATGGAATTCTATTATATTATCTTCAAGACCGTAAGCTTTGTTTGAAGCAATTATTTCATCCTTTAAATAGTTTAAAAATGAAGTTTTCCCTGCACCCCATGCTCCAGTAATACAAATGGCAAAAGACTCATGATTAACTATCGTTGCATTAAGCCGTGAAACAATTTCTTTTGCAATATCTTTTCTAGTTTGCGAAGTTGTTTCATCGGTTGATTCTGTTAACAATGCTACTTTTGGATTATTAACTCTATTTTTTTGAGGCATGTGAGATATAATCCAGAATAGTATCTTGCTTAATGAACAGGCTTCTCTTGCTAAATAATTTCCTTTAGGTAAATCATTACTGAAAGATTTTACAAGGTCATCTGTTTCAATTTCTCCTTTTAAAACATATTTAGTCCATTTGAATAGGCGATATACAGAAATACAAATTAAGATAATAATACCGAAAGTTAAAATATAACGGTAATCTATATTAAAGATCTCTGCATAGTTCCATTCGTTTCTGTACCATAGAATTAACAATGAAAGAACGGACAACAACAAAACAGAAATAGAAAAAGATAAACTTTTTTTAGATAAGGTTTTAAGGCATAGACTTACAATCGCGGCCATAACACAAAATAACAACCATGTGTTTAGCAAAGTTGAGTCCTCAATTATTGTTTTAATAAGAGTTAATCTGTCTGTAAATTCCTTGCTTGAAAGCAGGCTATTTTGTAAAGGTTCGGCTATTGCTATATAAATGCAAATGGCAGAAAAGATAATTAAAAATTTAAAATAGTTGTCTTTGACAAATTCTGTAATCATTTTACATTGTTTGTCATAAGGATAATTAATCGGTGAAGAATTGTTATTCATTACTATTTAACTTAAAGTAACTTTGGTTTAAGGGAACGCCATATCCCTATTAGAGACTTTTTTGGGGTTGGATTTTGGGAATCATGGTTAGCCAAGAACCCAGCTATCCAAAAGCGATTGGTAGTTGATATGTAAATTCGTCACATATTATAATAAGTATGAAAAAAGATTCATTTACTTATTAAGCTTCAATGTTGAACTTCAAAACAAGTATCGACATAGTCGCCATCATTGAGCACTATGGTACTATTGTGGTAGTCCTGACGAACAGATAACTCTGCTTCTTGGGCAGAGTTTGCCTCCACTTCCACTGTACGCTCTAATGTTTCACGTATTGTAACTTTGTATTTCATATCGGGTGCGAAGATACAAAGAATAATTGGAAGATAAAGGCTTTTATCAATATTTAACATTATATTTCGATCAAATATACGAAAGGCAGCCTCACTCAATGGCAAGTCTGCCTAATTAGATTTATAAGAACTATTAGAAAGGTAAATCTATTTCTTCATCCTCTACAAATGAAAGGTCGGCTTCTTGGGAAATAAACTTCTTTGCGATCTGTAGGTCATTCAGTTTCTTTCGATAGTTGCCACGTATTTTGTTGTCTTCTAGTTCCTCTCGGCGTTTGATGCTAATGTCGATGAACTCTTGTTCTTGCTCAATGCCCAGGAAACGACGATTTGTTAAATTTGCCGCTATACCTGTTGTGCTGCTTCCACTGAATGGATCGAGAATCCAGGCATTATCCTTGGTTGAAGCAAGGATGATGCGTGTTAGTAATGATAATGGCTTTTGTGTTGGATGTTTACCACAAGATTTTTCCCATGGGGCAATAGCTGGTAGGCTCCAAACGTCCGTCATTTGCTTTCCCTCATTGATAGCACGCATTAGTTCATAATTGAAATAATGCGGTTTCTTTGGACTCTTACGTGCCCAAAGAACGAACTCTGTGCTATAAGTAAAGAAACGACAGGAAATGTTTGGTGGTGGATTGGTCTTTGCCCAAGTAACACAATTCAAAATCCTAAATCCAAGTTCAGTTAGCTCTGTAGCAACACTAAAGATATTATGATATGTGCCACTAATCCAAATGGTACCATTATCTTTTAGGAGGTCTCGACAACAACTAAGCCATTTATGATTGAACTCCTTCATGTATTCGGGAGATCCTCCCTTATCCCAGTCTCCTTTGTCTACACAAACCACTTTCCCTGACTGAACGGAGATACCTCCATTAGAAAGGAAATATGGTGGGTCTGCAAAGATCATGTCGAACTTGAAGTTCACGTCCTTTATTTGAGGCATAAGCTCTGTGCAATCACCTTGCAACAATGTGAAGTCACGGTTTGAAGATTTATATACTGAGGTTATCATATATTATACTTTTGTATTCTTTTACATCAATGCCTGTATGTTGCAAAATGCTTTTCCAAGCAACATTTGATGATAAATCTTTTAATCTTTAGTTTTGTCCTTCAGTTTTAACTATTTGAATGAATTCTTTAATATCAGTGAGGTTATAGACCTTTGGTATGTTATAATATGCCTCTTCCAACTTATTTTTAGCTGATACCCAACCAATACCATCTGTAATCCAAACAAATTCAAATCCTGCGACTGAATTTATTTTTGGCGCTAAATCAGAATAAGAACGTGCAACCTCGTTCAGCTTAGAACCTCCGCCACTATAAAAATTGACTTCAATTAGATATACCTTTTGTTTCGTTTCTACTACGAAATCAAATCTTTTTTCGTCACTGCCAAGTTCGCGTGTTAATTTTGGCCATTCTCTAGAAAAAATTTCCTTTCTGTGTTTGATGCCATTTTGTGTTAATAAATTATCGATTACATTTTCCATGACGTGCCCACTGCGATTCTTGCGGGCATTAGAATCTAAACCTGTTTCTATGCCAAAAACATAATCGACAAGATTCTTAATCTTTTGCTTTTGAAAGATTTCCTTAAGGCCCGTGTTTTCAAGAAATTCCATTACACCATCAACGGATTCGAACAAAGAATCTAAGATGACACATTTATTCAAGGAATTCAACACATATTTCTTGCCTTCGCTTCTTACGGCAATAAGTATGTCCATAACATTAAATGCAGATTTGTCACGGCGCCAAATCGCTTCAACTGCTGCACGCATATCTTGAGCTCCAATAAGGCTATTAAGTGTGCATAAACTTAATTTGATTTCTTGTACATTCTGACTGATTTTATCAAAATCACAAAAGAAATCTAATGACTGATTTGTGGTTTGTAATTGAGACATAAAAGTCTCGAATTCCTGTCGTGTGTGTGCACTCATTTTATATCGATTATTAAGTATTTAAGTCTGGAAATAAATCTTCACTAAATGTAGGATGTACTACATAGTTATGTACTAAAATCTCTGTTAACTTTCCTCGTTTAGATGCATTTGCATTGACATTCCTTGATGCCCAAACTCTGTCGATAATATACTCTGAATAGAGGTCATCGAAGAAGGTGTCACCATTTTTGCCTTTTGGATCGGAATTACTAAGCATGAAAGAATGCCCAGCAGCATTTACCTCATCACAGAATTCTTTTAACCGAATTTGAGCTGCATCATCGAAAGCTTCCTTTGAATAATCGTTAAAGCTTGATGTGTCGCTCAATGGTCTGTAGGGAGGGTCAAAATAGAAAAGTGAGGGAGTTTGTGCATAGTTTAGTGTTTGACGGAAATCTCCAGTGAGAATTTCAACGTCCTGAAGTAACAAACTATCACTGAGGATTGTTTCTGCATCACAAATCATTGGGTTGTCATATCTTCCAAAAGGCACATTGAACAAACCTTTTCGATTCACACGATAAAGTCCATTGAAACAAGTGCGGTTAAGGAAGATAAATAGACAGGTATTCTCGATGGAATCAAGAGTCTTGGTATTGAAACGATCGCGCATGGCCATATAGTAATCACGACGTGCATCTTCATCGAGCAATGCATGGTACTGCATTTGTATTTGCCTTAATGACTTGATAAGTTCATTGGGATGGTCACGCACAGTGAGATAGCAAGTTGTCAAGTCCGCATTTATATCGTTGATTACTGCACGGGTAATGTTTGAATGCGTTTTAAGCATATAGAACAACATGGCGCCTCCTCCTATGAAAGGTTCTATGTATGTTACATTATGCCATGAAGTGAAATTTGATGGAAGCAATGCCTCAAGTTGAGGGATGAGCTGGCTTTTTCCACCTACCCACTTTATAAACGGTTTTGCCATTTCCTTCTTTTGGTATTATAAGAACAAAAAAAGCCTCAAACAGGCAGATCTATGATCTAAAACCTGTTTGAGGCTTGAAGTATGTCGTTTCTCGTTTGATCGGATCAAGATCATTGAGTAGTTGTACAATGTCATCTACTCGATAATCTAGATAGCGTAGTGCCACCTTGGCACAATGTGTTTCTATATACATAGGTCGATGGTACATCTATTATGTAATTCTAGCAATGCATCAACCTTTTCACATGTTCTTCAAGAACTAAGAAATACACAGTATCGATGGAATAGCTCTAATATGGGCATAATAAAAGTGAAGCATGAATCTTCAACTTTTTATTCGCCCACCCAGGCAGCCTAGGACGGAACCCTTCGTTGCAATAAAAAATTGAAAACCCATACTCCACAGGGGAGAATGGGCATCAACTTTTATTTTAGCAACGAGAAGGCAACCTTAAGACAGACTTCACCTTTTAGGGCAAAGCCGTCTTTCCAAGGCTACCAACCATTATTCTTGGCGTCAATTATTCCGAATGAGTTTCCTAGGCTTTTCCGGTGAACGTAAAATAATAGTCAATGCGATCAGTATGTTATGTCTTTCGACTAAAGAAATCAATTCCAAAGCCATGTCCCTCTGGCAGTCATACTGCACTCCCTTTGGGGCATTGGATATATAATATCCGCTGCAAATATAGGAAGTTTCTTTGAAAACTCCAAATCTTTTCCATCTTTTTTCAATTTTGGACGAAAAATAGCAAGCCGACACTTTCATGTGGCTTGCTTGTGTACATTAAAAGATACCTATGAGCTAAAATGGATCGAATTGAGATCTAAAGATTCTAAAACTGATCTAAATAGATCTAATATATTTTTGTGTCTCGTCGTGCTTGCCTATCTTTGCTCCCAAAAAATGGAAAAGAAATGGATTACTACTGAGCAGATGCTCGAAAACCTAAAGAATGACGCTAATCATGAACATGAATATAACCTATGGCTTGCTGGTGGATTCCTGACTTCAACTCATTGGCTTGTGTTCGACTCGAAAAGCCAATTGATAGGTCACACTCGTAACAATGATTATGACTGGTACACTGAAACGGAATTCCTTGAAGACTTCGCAGGTTGCAGTTGGCTTAGGTTTGATTGACGCTCACCTCCCATACTCCGTATAGTAATTCTCATCACCATCGATGTCTGCCTCGCTGAAACCTGCTTCTACGAGGCAGTTTTGCGTGCAGTAATGTTCGCAGTCGCCTATGATGTAGCCATGGATGTGTGGGAGTCCGCATTGGTCGCAAATCCGGAAGTTGTCATCTTCGAGTTCGGAGGCGAGTTCGTCGAGCTGCCCTTTGCGGAGAGTGGTCATGATGAGGTGACAGACCATGAACCTCTTGCGGTAGGAGGGACGCATGGAGAGCAATGCCTTCAATTGGGAGGGTGTTGGTGAAGCATATTGCAGATATAATGCTTCCAGCTGTTCACTCTGCAGCACTGCTTCTGTGAGTTCCTGCCATCCCAGGTCATGGTTGTCACAATCCTCGTGCCGTACCCAATGGTTCGCGAGCAACATTTGCTCCATCTCTTTCTTCTTTATTCTTTCCATCTTTGCCTATCGTTTTAATGATTGTTGCGGCAAAGATAATCTTTTTCTCCATCCCTCACAACTTCCCACAACATTCTTTAGATCTTTCTCCTTCGATCTAACATTTATTAGATCCTATTGGTGTAATTCCAAAGTAATAAATGGCTTTTTCGCTACCCAGGATAAGCCATAACCTAGGGGGACGAGTTTAATATTGTATAGCTGGGCAATTTCGTCAGCACTACAGGGAGCCTTACGACCTGGGACGATTGCAGCGTGTCGGAAACCGAAGCCGAATGCGTGGATCTGTCAGTTTACAGGTCGGTATCCTAACGCTACGATCGGTGCGATTGACTTTATGTTTATTACGCCAGATTGGCGTTGATGTCAGGGTTGGGATGGATAGTGAGATAGGTGCTGATGAGGACGGTGCGGAGGGCGCCTCGAATGACGGGTTGCTGCAGGGCATCGAAGAGCCAATGGTCGAGGATGGCACACTGGTAGGTGTCGCGCAGATAGTTGACGGTGTAGTTCACCTGGTCGTAGGGGAGGGAGTCATCGGACTTGTTACGACCGATGAGGCGCCAGAAGGGTTCGTGCAGCAGGTGATAGTAGGGCTTGCAGATGTCGGGATTGAAATAGGGGGAGTCGCCGATGTAATAGTTCCAGACGTCGTTGAACTTCTGGATGAGTTGGTCGGTGAGATAGACGAAGGGGGTGTCGATGCTGCCGCTTTCGACGAGGTCGATGACGGAGAGGAGGAGCACGGCCTTATTTGGCGCCTTCATTCCTTGGATCTTGGCGACGTGGAGGGAGGCGAAGAGTTCGGTGAGGGTGATGATGGTTGGCATGGCTTTAGGGTTTTGATGGGACAAAGATACGGGATTTATTTGACTTTGCCAAATGTTTTAGCAAAAAAAGACGAAAAATGGATTTCAAGGATTTATCGGATTTCTAATAGATTGAGAAACAAGATAACTGTCAGATTGCAAAACCCACTACACAATTTGTCGGTTGCAATCGACAAAAAATAACGATTTGCGTCGATTGCAACCGACAATATTTGCATTGCGGTAAATCTTTCCTTATATTTGCATCGCTTAATTCTCATTTATTATGGAAAGATTATTTGACAAGAAGAATCAGCTGGTTAGAATGACTTCACTGGACATCGTTCGTGAAACGATGCATAGAATCTTATGGGATGCACCCCTTGTTTGCATCCGTGGACCTAGAGGCGTAGGCAAAACGACCTTGATGTTGCAATATATCAAACAGCACTACAAACCGATGAGTACTGATGTGCTGTATTGCAGCTTGGATTCTGTCTATTTTTCCACGCATTCAGTACTTGATTTGGCTGACAAATTCTATAAAAATGGTGGCAAGCACTTATTTCTCGATGAGGTTCATAAATATGCGACATGGAGCCAGGAAATCAAGGAGATCTATGACCTTTACCCAGATATGCGTGTTGTTATCAGTGGTTCTTCTGTCCTTAACATCCTTACTGGCGATGCAGACTTGTCCCGACGATGCCTGTCCTACGATATGCAAGGATTATCTTTCCGCGAGTTTCTACGTTTCTATAAAGGTATAGATCTTCCAGTACACACCCTTCAGAATATCATCGAACATCCTGAAGAACTATGTGAAGAAGTCCTGTCAAAGTGTCATCCTTTACCTTATTTCAAGGAATACTTGAAAGTTGGTTATTATCCTTTCTACATTAAGCACAAGGTTGAATATTATTCACTCATAGAGCAGGTGTCGAATTTCGTTGTCGAGGCAGAATTGCCCCAGCTTTTCAATGTGGATATTGAAATGGTGCGAAAAATCAAAGCACTCCTCAGCATCATGTCTAATGGATTGCCTTTCGAGGTTGATGCAACGAAATTGAGCGGGGTAATTGGTGCTCATCGAACAACAGTAATCAACTATCTGTATATGTTGGCCAAAGTAAAACTGGTGAACATGATTTTTGCAGAGTCGAAGTCCATTAAAAAACTGCAGAAGCCAGACAAATTATATCTTGAAAATCCTAATTTGCTATATGCCTTGTCTTCAACTGACCATATAGAGATTGGAACTGTCCGAGAAACTTTCGTTGTTAATCAGATGATGGAAAAGCATTCAATTGAATATGGCAAAGACAAGGGAGACTTCAAGGTGGATGGTAGTTATACATTTGAGGTGGGGGGGCAAAGCAAAGGGTTCAGCCAAATAGCAGGCGTTAAGGATTCGTATATTCTTGCTGATGACATTGAAACTCCCTACGGAAGAAAACTTCCCTTGTGGATGATTGGATTCTTATATTGAGAGGCCATTTTCACAAGAATTTAAACTACACCCTTAACTTTGCACCAAATAATTTTCCATCATTATGAGAATCGTTAGTTGGAACTGCAACAACAAATTCAGAGAGAAATATAAGGAGGTGCTTGCACTTAAGGCTGATGTCTATGTCATCGCTGAACCTTAGCGACCATCTGCCGATAGTTTTGGATGTGGTATAAGAAGGCGAAAAATGGATTTCATTAGGATGATGATGAAAAAAAAACTTATGAAGAAGGCTGGGCTTATGCCCTGAGCTGGTGATGGAGACAGTCATCTGTGATAGCAAGCTCTCCCAGCTGTCTTTCTCCACCACCAGCGCACATTCTGCGAATGCGCAGCCTTCTTCATAAGAGAAAAAGTCCTCCCTTGGAGGAAGAAAAAAGGCGAAGCCAGAAAAGCCATCTGGATCCAAGACTTTATAGCTGACGCTAGAAATCATAGAGGAAATCTTAGGGGGAAGAAGACCCCCTCGGTCCCCCTGCTTAGGGGGATGACAAACCGAAACCACCAGTTCCGAACTCGTCGTTTCGCTCTTATTTCCACATTTGATTTCCTCCAAGATTTCTATCCGAAGTTCCCATTGCCATTTGGCAAACAAAATAAGGATATAAAAGTAAGGTGAAAATGGCAGGAGACTGCAGGCTCAATGCCCTGTCTCTATTGCCGGAAAATGTGCTGCCTCAATGGCAGCAGAAAATTGCACTTCGTGCAGAAAATTCGCCTTGACCGTATCATTAAATATCTGGGTCCGTATGGATTTTCCGCACGAAGTGCGATTTTCTGCAGGTATTGGACCTGCTCATTTTCCGGCAGAAACAACCAGGCCATTGGGGCCGAGGTTGTCTGCCATTTTCACCTGCTAGTCTATCTTTATATAGAAGGATATCTCTTTTTGACGTTAATGATCGTATAATTGGCCGTTAATTACTCGTAAATAGCGCTACGGATTAGCAGATTAACCAGATAAAAAAGACAAAGTCTACATATCTTTCATTGAAAGGCAGACAAGAGAAACAGCATATTTGCGAAACTTGCCCGTCGCTTCAAAGAACTTGTTCGACTTCTCTTCCAGCAGCGACTGCCTGAATTCTGATTCCTGACGTTTCACCTCGAAGAATGTAACCGTTTTGGTCAACTCATTCGCTGCGATGATATCAATTTCGTTCTCACCCTTTCGATCCCACCAACTGCCAATCTGGGTGTAATTACTCGTTTCAAGCAACATATCCTTGAAATAATCCTCCAGAACAATGCCGCTATATGTGTCATAATCACGATGAAGAATTTCGAGCAGAAGTTCGTTGGCATTAGCCTCAATGATGTGGTTGTACTTATAAATGAAACGGAACCAGAAACGCAGGAACTTATCATCGATGTTATAACGAACATTCTTGAAAGCCGTTTGTTGGAACATGGGTATTCGCTTGGTCAGCAATCCATAGTCCTTTTCCAGACGCGTCAGATAGCCGGAAACCTCCACGTGAAGCATTCCATCAATGTCGCCACGGCTATTATGTCCACTAGCCACAAGTTTCAGAATATCGAAATATCTTCCATAGTCGCGTCCGAATTCCTCAATAAGCATATTCTTCCCTTCATAGATGAAGTAGGAATTCTTGGCAAGCATGCGCTCCTGCATCAGCTCTTTCGTCAAAGCACCACTATCGACCAGCAATTCCACATATTTGGCTACACCACCCGTGAATGCATATAGAGCCAACAGGTCTTCGAACGTATAACTGGGGTTATAGGTCAGAAGTATCTGTTTCAAGACGGAAGGAGCAAATGGCTCAATCTTCATAAATTCTGTCTGACGACCATAAAGAGACTCCTTCTTCCCAAGGAAAAGCTTCGTCATCATGGAATAGATTGAACCGCAAACCACCAGATTCAAATGAGCCTTGGCCTTGTTCAGGTCCCAAATCTTTTGAATCTGTGAGAAAATGGCACCATTGACACGCTGGAAATCCTGGAATTCGTCAATCATCAACGTGATGGGACGTTGCTCAGATAGTTTCATGACAAATTCAAAGATGTCCGCAAAGCGGTCAACACGACCCAGTATCGGATAATTCAATTTCCGAACAATCTCATCAGCAAAATCTCTGCATAGCTCACTCTCTGTGCTTCTAGCGACAAAGAAGTACAGAAACGGCTCATCCTCATAAGCCTTCATCACAAGTGCCGTCTTGCCAATGCGTCGTCGTCCGGTAACCACTGTAAACTGCGAATTCTGTCGGGACAATTCCCTAATCTCCTGCAGTCGCTGGATCTCTCGTTCTCTATCGAAGAATTTCATATCTTTTGAGGTGTTTAAAACCGAAACCGCCAGTTCCGAACTCGTCGTTTCGGTTTGGTGTATGCTGGTGCAAAGATAGGAGAAAAAAATGAAATGACAAAATAATGGGTGAGAAAAATGATGAATGAGGAGGTTTTTTTACGTTAATGACCGTATAATGAGGCGTTAATTACTCGTTAATACACTTGTTACAGCTAACGCAAGAAATCGAGGAGGAAATCTGAGGGGGAATTATAGTGAGGGCAAGATAAAGTAGGGAGAAGATATTTGTGTTTTTGTGAATTGAGATTATATAATTTGCTGATTTGAATAGGATTCTTGGTTTTTTTTGTATATTTCTTCGCTTTTATTTGGTTATTTCGTTTGAAAAGTGTATTTTTAGAGGCTATAAATCGTTTGAAAAGTGTAGATTTTGAAGAATAATACGGCTGCAGGGACCGTTGTTTCCACTTTCTTTCTTGGCACGAATGGACACGAATTTGTGCTATAAAAAGGTGATTGCAGTCTATAGAATGTAATTTTTTAAACATTTATTGCATTTTATGGAATGCATAATTTGTTTGTTTTAAATATATAATGTATATTTGCAGCGACCGTTTCGTTCACTAATAAGATAACTCTGATAAACTATGCAAACATTCTATCACGGCACGTCGGTGCTTTTCCCGAAGTTCGACCTTTCGCATGCCCTGGAGGGTGATGGGAAGGTGAAATTCGGATATGGAGTCTATGTCACCTCACACTACCGCTCGGCTGCGCACTATGCTGGCGCCAATCCTGCTGCGACGCAGTATTATGTCTATACGGTGGAGATTCCCGACATCAGTGACGATAACTACATCGCATTCAAGGAGGTCGTCAATCCTGCCATCGTCGAACGTGCCGAGCAGAAACTGGGCGAACCCATTGCGGAGAAGTTCACCAAGGACGGCAAGGACTTCCGCAAGTTCCTTGCGAAGAAACTCACCGGGAAAGTGGACCTGGAAGGCGAGAAGGCGGTTTCGGCCTTCCTGC
>JAEEGK010021301.1_pt1 | contig 13702 bp, 7 predicted proteins | sample 8958771 | NCBI WGS metagenome assembly JAEEGK01 (sample SAMN16246547, study PRJNA631951) | gut metagenome | biome: gut microbiome; feature: rumen; material: SC-attached | host: Bos | place: Iran: Karaj | collected 2018-10 | reverse complement strand
AAAAAAAAAAAAAAAAAAAAAAAAAAAAAAAAAAAAAAAAAAAAAATAAAAAGAAAAAAATTATAATATAAAAAAAAAAAAAAAAAAAAAAAATAATAAAAAATAAAATTAATAAAAACAAACAAAAAAAAAAAATTAAAATTTAATTTAATAACCAATACTAAAAAATACACACACACAAAAAAAAAAAATAAAATAAAAAAAAATGTCAATTCCAGACCAAAATCAACTCCAACAACCACAAAACCCTTCAACATATCAGCAAGTACGTCCCTTAGATTTTTACGCATTAGGAAAAATGTCAAATCCTCCTAAATCAAATGAATTATATGATTCTCACACATCATACCCAGGACAATCATTAGATTTACTTCATCGAAATTACTTTTCAATTCGAAACCAAAATTACGATATATATAGAGACAATTATAAAAAATTAGCAACATTAAAAGATAAAATAGAAAGTGATGCAAAAATATCATATCAAAAATTTCAACATCCAACAAATTTACAAAATAAAGAAACATACAATTTAACAAAAGAAAGATTATTTGCAACTGATAGATATTCAACAATAAGACCAGGTCAAAATATATCAAAAAGTGATTTTATAAATCAAAAATCAAATATTTTACATGAAAATAAACCTCAAATTTCAAAATGGGAAAATCCAAATGAAACAGGAGATACACAATCAAAATTATTAAAAGATAATAGATTAGTTTTCGTAGGTTCAAATATACCTAAAGTTGAATTTGAAATGCCAGATGCAAATTCGCGTACAAAAGTATCAAATGATGCTCCAGAATGGTTTGATATTTGTCCTGATTGGAAAATTAAGAAATTTAATGAGGAAATTGCAAAAAAAAATGATACTTTAAGTGTTTTTTCAAGATATCAAAATTGGATTACTGTGACACCAAAAAATAGAGATAGAAGACATGCTTTAGAAAAAAAGAAAACTACTAATATGGAAGAAACTAGTTCTATTATGCCTAAATGGATGGAAAGTCAATATAAAGGAAAGTTACCTGAAAATATGAAAAGAGTTGAATATTATCCTATTAAACAAAAAGCTAAAGGAATGATGATTTGGGTTGATAAGGATATTAATGAGAAAAGTAATACTAATCCTGAAAAAAGTATTTTTTCGTTTATGGATTTTAGAAATAATGTTGTTACTAAGAAAGAAGCTGAGTATTATGGTAGTTTAGTACCACAAGTTCCTAAAAAATTCTTTGATTGGGATGATGGGAAAAGATATAATCCTAAATATAAAAAGGATGTTTAAAGTTTTTTTTTTTTTTTTGCTTTTTTTTTTTAAAGGGATTATTTTTTAAAATGCATTAATTTTTTTTTTTATTTTAATTTTGGTTTTTTTTGTTTTTCTTTTTATTTTTTTTTATGGGGTTTTTTATTATATGGAAATTATATATTAAAAAATGTTTTTTAAGTTTATTATTAATATTTAATTATTATAATTAAATCAGTTATAAATTGAAAATTAAAATCAAATTATATTTAATGAATAAATAATTTGATAAAAAAATATTAAAAAAATATTTTATTTAAAATGTAATAAATAAATTAAACAATTAATATAAAACTTAAAAAAAATATATATAAAAAAAATGCCGAAAAAAGCACCAAAAAAACTAACAAAAAAACAACTCGAAGAACTGGCAAGTAAGAAAAATCACATATAACAAAAATTTTTTAAAAAAAATTAGAAAAGGAAAAGGAAGAAGAAGAAAGAAGAAAACAAGAAGAACTTCGTTTAAAAAAAGAAGAAGAAGAAAGACTAAAACGTAACTTCCATAATTTAATATAAAAAAATATAGGTGAGGAAGAAGAAAGAAAAGCAGAAGAAGAAAGAAAAAGATTAGCACAAGAAGAATTAGAAAGAATAGCAAAAGAAGAAGAAGAATTAATTCCTTGGAAAAAAAATCATGAAAATAATTTATCAAAAGCTTATCAAAAAATAATAGAAAGTGAAGATTGGGATAAATTTTCTAATTGTGAAGATGGTTATATTAATGTTGCTGAAGAAAAAAAAATAAATGGATTTATTTATGAATTTAAAGATAAATGTACTCCAAATTTTATAAATAATTTCAAATTAATTAAAAAAAATTTCAATGAAGAAATGTCAGTTTTTGATTATTCACAATTACATTATCATAATTTAGAAAGATTATTACTTCAAGGGAAAGCAGAAATCAATATGGAATTAGTTTCATATTCATTTAGATATTTAAATTTATTAAATAATATAGAAAAATTAAAAATTGAATCATTAACAAGATATTTTATTGAAAATTTTGAAAGTTTAAAAAAAATAAGAAATGAAGAATTAGGAAAAGGATCTTCAGAAGATAAAGAAGAAAAACCAGAAACATATTGGGAATTAACAAGCAAAAATAATAAAATAAAATTAGCTTTTTGGGCAAATAATTTAGTACAAAATACTTTTAGAACAGTATCAACAAGATTTGTAAGTTTACCAATTTTTGTAAGAGAATTCCATAAAAATTTCGTAGTTAATAATACAATTGTAAGATTCTTTTGGTGTGATTATGATATAAGAGAATATTTAGATGTTCCTAATAAAAATGAAAAATATACTCCTTATATGTCAATTAGTGGAACATTCTTTTTAGAAGAATTAAAATATCCTGCTAAAAGTTTAGAAAAAGGAACTTGGAGAATTAGAGATATGATTGGTGAAGAATATAAAAGAGGAGAAGGAATTGATGGTTCTTTTACTAAAAATGTTAAAATGAGATATAAAATAACATTACCAAAAAATATTTATATGAAAGATGTTAATGAAGTTTTAGTAGGATTATTTAATTTAGAAAATGGAAAATGGCAATTAGAAGCACAAGATATAGTATTAAAAGATGAAGAAAAAGAAAAAGATAAAGTAAAATATGTTGATAAAGTAGTAGAATTTACAACAACAGAATTAGGTATTTTTTCAATATTATTAGAAAGAAAAATAAACTTTCCATATAAATCATGGAATTTAAGATGTATTCAAAATGAAAATAAGCAATTAATAGCAATTTTAGATTTAATAACACCAAGAACAAAATTTGTATTTGAAATAGGAATATCAGATCCAGATTTAAATATGGAATCATCAATAAGAAGAGATCCAGTTAAAGCATATATGAAATTAATAGATAATGAAGAAGAAGAATTTAATGATATTTCAAATATTGAAATGACATATGATGAAATGATATTAGCATTAAAAGAAAGAGGAATATTAATTGCTCCTTGGAAAGAAGATATTGAATCATGTAATATTAAAGAAAAAAATTTTGAAACTATTAATAGAGCAATTGATGATATTGTTATGGTTTGTAGATATTATTCAATTAGAAGTCATGATGTTAATAATTTAATTAGTACTGATTTAATTGCCGTTAAAGCGAAACCAAATCCTGAATTTGATAAATATTTCTTTGATGATGAAGAAAAAGATTGGATTGATTTTTGTTGGTATCCTAATAAAGCTAGTATTGGTAAATTTGAAATTGATAAAGATAATGATTTTGTTTTTAAACCTAGTATTGAAGTTACTAGACCTTATTTACATTTAGTTCTTAAAGATCAAAATGAAGAAATTTATAATGCTGTTTCTGAAGATGATTTAAGTGCAGCTTTCTTAGTTAATATTAGAAATGTTGTTAGAGTTCTTGGTTTGGTTAATATTCCTTAAGAGAAATAATTTTTTTTTTTTTATGTTTGTTTTTAATTTTTTAAAATTTTTTTTGGGATTTTTTTTTTTTTTTTAAATATTTTTTTTAGATATTAAGGTTTTTTATTTATAATTAAAAAATTATATATGGTTATTAGATATAATATTATATAATTGAAAAAAAAATTTTTTAAAATCCTATTTCGGTAATTAGGTTTTTTATTATGTCTTTTGATTGGTTTTTATTATTTGTTATTTCGTATATGTTAACAATACTATTTTTTTCGAATTTTGATAGTTCTATTGAGATAAAATGTTTATTTTTATTCAATATATCAAAATGAGTTTTGTCTTTTTTATTAATTGAAAAATTTATTTTTTCAAAGAAAGTTTTTATTTTATTATTTAATTCTTCTAAATTAAATTTTGTAGTAAAACAAATAAAATCTTTTTTTGCTTTATCGGAAATATTTTTATAAGTTTCATTTATTTTTTTCTTTTCAAAAATAATATTTCCTAAATTAATATTTTCTTTATTCATTTCTTTTTTTCTATCTTTATGATAATTTACATATTTATTATCTAAATTTGAAGGAGTAGTTTTTTCTTTAAAATTAAAATTATTATAATTTTTATTTATTGGAGTATTATTATTAGTTAAATTTTTAATATTTTGCCTTTTTGTTTTTGCTTTTAAATTAAATGGACTTTTTGAATTTGTATTAGAAGTATCAATAAAAGTTTTTAATAAAAATCTATTATTCATTATCATATTATTATAATTTTTTTTCTTTTGAGAAACTAAATTTTTTTTATTATTAATTTTTCCTTTACTCTTATTATTATTAACTAAATTTAAATGATTAATCACAGACACAGTTTTGGTATATAATGTTCCTTTAGTTATAAAATTTTTTTTTGATTTAATTATATTAGTATTATTAATATTTTTATTACATTTACTCCCTTTATTAATATTATTTTTTTTTAAAGAATTATTATTATTATTACCTTCAGTAGTTTTTACTGAAAATAACTTAGGAGATGATAAACCAGAAATAATATTTTTAATTTTTTTAATACTTTTATCATCTACTTTATTTTTATATAATTTATTATTAACAGAACATATATTATTTTCAGTATTAATAATTAAATCATCATATGAATCAATAAAAGTATTTCCAGAAGTAATAATTGATAATGTTTTTTTTTTTTCTTTGAGTTTTTACTGTAAGATTACATTCATTTGTTTGATTTTCTTTAGTTAAAATTAATCTTGGTGCATCTACAGAAAATCTTATTTTATTTACTTTTAAATTTGAACTTGATAAAATATTATTTATTTTACCTTTAAAATTATTTCCATCTGTTCTATTAAAATTTGAATTTATTTCTATTGATGATGAGGAATTTTCATTTCTTCCATTTCTATTTGATAATAATTTTTTTGCATTATTCATTAAATCTTCATAATTTTTTATAAATGTATTTTTTATTTTTTTATCATTTATAAAATTGATTTTTTTCTTTTTTAAATGATTTATCTTTTTTTCATTGAAAGAATGAATTTTAAATAATTTATCTAAAGCATCATAATTAATATTATTTTTATATTTAAAATTATTATTAATATTATAATTTTCAGGAGAATGATTTTTATCTTTTTTAATTTTATTCAAATTTTCATTTTTATTATTATTCGTAGCAGAAGTTTTACAAGAAGATAAAGAACAACATCCTTCATTATTATTTATTTTATTATTACTAGTTTTAATTTCTTTATTTTTAATTGCTTGTTTAAGTAATATTTTATATAAAGCAGTAATATAATTAAAACTATTATTTTTTATATTTTCAATTATATCATTTCTATTATCACAATTTTTAATATTCATATCAACAATTTTATCAATAATAAAATTAAAAACTTCAAAATTTTTATTTGAATTAAAATTATAAAAATAATAAATTTCATAAGGTGAAATAATTCTATTAAATCTTTCTTCACAATTTTTTAAAAAAGGATGTTTTTTAATATCATCAATCTTAATTCTTTTTTTAGGATTACCTTCTAAAATTTTGCAAATTAAATCTTTACAATTAAGACTTAATTTATCAGGAATATCAAATTTTCCAAGAATAATTTTTCTATAAATACTTTCATTATCATCATCTTCAAAAGGTAAAAATCCACAAACCATAGCATATAAAATAATACCACTTGACCAAATATCAACATTTAATCCATAATATTTTTTACCTAAAACCATTTCTGGAGCAGCATAACAAGGACTTCCACATGCAGTTTTTAATAAAATATTTTCATTTTCGTTATTTATATTATTAATATTTTTATTTGAAGTATTATTTTTTTTGTATGAATTTGCTAAACCAAAATCTATTATTTTTAATATTGAATTATTTCTTGTTAATAATATATTTTCTGGTTTTAAATCTCGATGAACTATTTTTTTTTTGTGAATGTATTCTATTGCATTTATTAATTGATAATAAAGTAAGGATGATATTTCTTCTGAAAGATAATTATTTTCTACTATATATGAAAATAAATCATTTTCTGCATATTCCATTATTAAATAATAATATTCGGAATTTTCTATTATTTCATATAATGATATTATATTTATATGGTTTAAAGTTTTTAAAAATGATATTTCTCTGTTTATACATTTTAAATCGTCATTGTCTTCGATTTTTGATTTTTCTAATATTTTTATTGCTACTTTTTCATTTGTTGGAATGTGTATTCCTAGTTTTACTTTTCCAAAAGTCCCTTCTCCCATTGTTTTTATTATTTGATAATTACCTATTTTGTTATTTTTATTATTTGGTTTATAGATAATATGATCTTTTTCCTTTTTTTCATATAATTCATTATTCATTATTTATTTAATTTTAATTTAAATTGTTTATAAATTCATAAATTGAAAGATTATTAAATAAATTATTTAAAAATGAGTAAGTCTACTAATAAATACGATACATTTGTTATAAAATTTGAAACACAAAAACAAATTGAAAATGAAGTTTTGAGAATATATGAAGAAGAATATAATGAAATTTTTGAAAATATTTTAATAAAAAGTCAATCTATTATTATGGACAATTTAAAAAAAAGAGTAAAATCAATGTTAGAAGATTTATATTCTCCTAAAATTCTAGAGAATGAAAAAGTATTAATTGCTTTAAATTCAATAGAAAAAATAATATATCAAAATTATTATTTATATGATAAAGAACAATTATCGAAAAGTTTAAAATATAAAGGGAAAGATTTTATAGAAAATGGTCAAAATTTTTCCTTTTTAAAACATTGTATTTACCAAAATAATGAACCATTACATTTTTGTAATCAAAAAAACAATTTTATAATTGTTTTAGACACAGATTTCAAAGTTGATTTGAATGGAATAAAAAACCTTCACAGAAAAGGTTCATCAACAGAATATAATATAATATATGCAATAATATGTAGAAATTGTTTAAAATCATATAAAGCAAATTACATAAATTTATTTTGTAATTTTTGTTCAATTCCATATTACACAAGAATAATATCTTTAAATGAAATATACAATAATTCAATTCAACCAGCAACTTGGGATAAATATCATTGTCATTTAATTGTAAATCAACAAATGAATTGTATTAAATGTAAAAGTCCTTTATTTTTAAATATTAAAAATGGTAAATTAATATGTAAAAATTGTAATTTTTGTGATGATCCTTATAATATTAATTGGACTTGTATTAAATGTGGTAATGAATTTAATTGTGGTGCTAAAATATATAATCCATATGAATTTAAACCTTTTTCTAATGCTATTAAAAAAGGTATTAATGAAAAAAAATCTGCTTTACCTAAAAAAATTCCTTGTGGACATGATGTTAAATTAATTGTTCATAATAAAAATTGTGATGGTAAATTATATTTAACTGATTTAAATGATACTGAAATGGTTTTATGTAGTAAATGTAAAAGTTTAATAAAATATGAAAAATTTATTTTTGAATGTCCTAAATGTGGAAAAAGATTTAGAAATAAAGATATTGAAGATTATTTTAATAAAGGAAGAATTATAAATGATGAAAATTTAGATTATAATAATAAAAGACATACACTTGACGAAAACTTTAAATTTGATAATCAAAAAAATAAAAATCTTCCTACTAAAAATTATTATTCTCCAAGACCAAGTGCGAGTATTTTAAATAATTTTACTTTTTTTAATAGTAAATTCCTTAATGAAGTTATTAAATGTAGAAGTAGAGAAAAATTAGCTGATTTAGAAAAAGAATATATAAATAAAAGTGAAAATAATTATCATGAATTAATAAATATAGATTCAACTAAAGAAAATAATGAAAATGAAGCAAAGAATCAAAAACATTTAAATGAATTTAAAAATCTTTCTCCAATGAAAACATTGAATAACTTATTATCAAAAAGATCAACTAGTTTAACTCAAATGAACAAAGTTAAAAAAATAAAAAAACTTTCAAAATTTAAAAATATTAAAAAAAAGGAAAAAGAGAAAGAAAAAGAAAAAGATTCATATTCATCAGAAGAAGATTCAATAAATGATAATATTTCACATAAAATAATTCCAAGAAAAGAAAGTCATTCTTTAGATAAATTAGTTCAAATTTATAAAACTTCTCCTTATAATATAAATAATAATGATACTATTATTCAAAAAATTCCTTCTGGAATAGAAAATAATGAATCAGAAACTATTAATCTTCCTATTTTTGATTTAGATAATTTTGAAATTATTTCTCAAATTGGAGAAGGAAAAAAAAGTAAAATTTTTTGTGTTAAATTTACTAATGATAATCAATTTTATGCAATGAAAAAAAAAGTTTTAAAAGAGAAAAAAAAAGAAATGAATAAATTACTTTTTTCATATGCATTACAATATTCTTTAAAAAATAGTTTATATTTTACGAAAATATTTGGAATTAATTGTTCAAAAGATGAATTTTCTGTTTTAGAAGAAATTGGAGTTAATAGTTGGAATAGTGAAATTGCAACAATGAAAAAAATGAATAAAGTTTATAGTGAAGAAGATTTAATTAATATTATTTATCAAATTAGTATTTGTTTAGATATTTTAGAAAAAAGGCATTTATGTCATTTTAATATTAATCCAAAAAATATTTTAGTTTTTAAAAATAAAATTTATAAATTAACAGATTTAGAATATGTTAAAGATTTAAATGAAAAAAATATTATTGATAATTATAATAATTTTATTAGTCCTCAATTATTTAGTTATTTTTATGGAAAAGAAAATAAAAAATTTGTTGATTTAATTAAAAATGATGTTTATTCTCTTGGATTATGTATTATTTATACTATGACAAAAAGTAATGATTATAATAATCTATATAATAATTTTGTTGTAACAACAATTAATGATAATGATAAATTAATTGATGAATATTTAAAATATCCTATGTCAATATTAAATTCTGAAAATGCATATTGTAATAAATTTGTTTATTTATTAAAAAAAATGTTAAATAGGAATGAGAAAGAAAGATTTAATTTTAATCAAATTAAAAATTATTTATGTAAAGAATATGAGTTTGAATAATAAATTATATTTAAATTTAAATATAAATATAAAAATATTTTTTTTTAAATTTTATAAAAAGAAATCTATTATTAAGTAATTTCATGTTGAATAATTTATTAATATATAAATGATTTTATTTTTCAAAAAGTTTTGAAAATTTAAATAAATAATCTATTATTAATTTATCTTAATTAAGTTTGATTATTATTTGATTCTTTTTAATTTTTATAAATAAGGAAATATGAAAACTAATTTATCTATTATAAAAAAATAAGAAAAAAATAAAAGTCAATAAAAAATATTTTTTATAATAATTTATATTGAATTATAATATAATATATAAGAATTGTTTGGTATTAAGAAAAATTGTTTTAATTAACTAATATTAGTCATATTTATTAATTTAATATTTAATTATTATTATTTATTAAATAATTAAGTTTATTAGTATTTTTTATTATATATTTTTAAATATATGTAATTTAATTTATTAATTTAAATATTGTTTATACAACTAATAAATAAATAAATAAAAAATTTTTCATTAATCAAGAATAAAAAAAATGAAATATCTTAAAATTAAAATAAATTTCAATAATAATAAGGATAATCAAAAAAAACTTTGATAAATATAAAAGATTCTTTAAAAAAATTTAAAAATTATATAATATATTTTAACAGATTTTTAATTCATAAATTTATAAAAGATAAAAATAAACAAGCCCTAAAAAATAGTATATCTGCAAAAAAAAGAAAAAAAAAATCATAAAAAACAGTAAAAAACCAGAAAATATAAAAAAAGTTAAAACCTAACATAAATAACTTCTCTTAAAAAAAAAATAAAAAATAAAAAAAATTTCTAATATTAAAACTTCCTAATACATAAAAATAAATAATAATCAAAAAAAAAATAACATCATCAGACAAAATTTTTTTATATATAAAAAAAAAATACAAAATTAAAATCAATAAAATTAAAAAAAAAAACACAAAATGGGTTTTGGTACAGTAGGAATATATTTTGGATGGGTAGGAACAGTAATAAGTACAATTTTTTATGTAACGGGTCCAGCACCTCCATATTTTAAATTAATACAAGGAAAAGTTTCAGTAAATGACGTTCCAGGACTTCTTTTAGTTTTTACTTATTTTAATTGTATACTTTGGGTTTGTTATGGTATGAGAGACAATCAATTTGTTGTATGGTTACCTGTTTTTATAGGAGGAATTGCGACTTTAATTTATATTTCTATTTTCCTTATTTTTTACTTTAAAAAAAAAATTCTCCATTCTTGTGTTTCTATTATTTTAATTCTTAATTTAACTTTTGAAGTTTTTTGGGTTTTTTATGTTATGATGAAAAGAGTTAGACTTATTGGAATGATTTGTGTTGTTTTTAATATTTTAATGTGTGCTGGGACTTTGGAAAAATTTTCAAGAGTTATTAAATCTCATAATTATAATTTAATTCCAATATTATCTACTTTTATTATGCTTATAAATAATATTTGTTGGGTTATTTATGGAATTGGATATGGTGATCTTAATCTTATTGTACCTAATTCTTTAGGTGTTTGTTTCCAGGTTGTTGCTATTTGTTTATATACTTATTGTAGACTTAGATATCCTGAAGCAGGAGAAATAAAACCTAATCAAGATGAGGTTAATAATAATAATAAAAATAATGAAGATGTTGGGAAATTCAATACTTCACAAGTTAGTTCTCAAAATGAGGAAAAACATATAAATAATAATAATGATAAAATATTAAATGTTAATAATAATATTTAACAATATTCATTTTATGTATTTTTTATTTTATTAACTTTTTGGGTTTTATATTTATATTTCATGATTTAAAATTATGAATAAAAATTTTAATTATTTGTATTTAATTTTTTTTGGTTTATTGAAAATTTAAATTAATCCTTATATTAATAATTAAATAATTAAAGTAATAAAAAATTTTACATTAATATATCAAAAAAATTATAAATTGAAAGTATATTTAATGTAAATTTACAAAAATTCAAATTTTAAATTTGTTTTTGTTAACAATAATTATAATATTTTTAAAAATAAAATATTTATTATTCAATTAGATAACACTTTGAAAAAAAACAAAAATCTCAAAAATAAATCGCATTATTTTTTTTTCAATGAATTCTTAAATAATATTATATATTAGCAAATATTAACTAATGCTTTTTTATTCAATAAGGATTAAAATTCTTAATTATATACTTTACAATGTATATTTGATTAAAAAGAAAATGTTTAATAAATATTTCAATAAATTTAATTATTTAAAAAATTAATGTATTATAATTATTAAAAATAAATTAATGTTCAAGTCATCTAGTTTAAAAAATATTGGAAGATCAATAATTGAACCAAGTTTAAATTATAAAAAATATTTTAATGAAGCAAAACTTTTATATGAACAAGAAGAAAGGACAATTTTTAGAAAAAATAATTCTTTATCAAATCTTTTTACTTCAAGAAACTCAAAATCAACTTCTTTTAATTCAAATCATTTTATTCTTCCCTCATTTGATCCAGAAAAATTTAATTTAAATAAGAAAATCAAAGAAATTCAAAGAGAATCAAAAACAAATAACATATTAGATATAATAAATAGAAAAAATACGAGAATTTCATTTTCAAAAGAAAATATAAATTTTGTTGCAGAAAGTTCACAATTACTTCATGATATAAAAAAGCAAAAATCAGAAGAATTTAATAAAGAAGATAATTCTTTATCAAAATTTTTATCTGAAAATAAAGAAATTTCAATAAAAAATTTATTGATTAAATTATTAAAAATTGAAAGTGAAAAATTAGTAAAAATGGAAAATTCAAAGGGAAAAGAAATTGAAATTCAGAAAAAAAATTATATAAAAGAGATAAATTACTTTAATGATTATATTAATCAACAAAAAAAAGCATGTAAAGAAATAGAATCAATTTTATCAGATATTGAAAAAAAAAACAAAATACTTTTTGAAGATGAAAAAAAATATAAATTCCAAATTAAAATAATAGAGGATGAGATAAAAAAAATTTTAGAAGAAATTGATAATTTAAGAATTTGTGCTTTATTTGTTGATCATGTTTTAGGAAAAGAACCTTCAAAATATTCAAAAAAAATTTTTGAATTTGAAAGACAATTAAATAATAAAATAGATAAAATAAAAATTCAAAAGAAAATAAATGAATATATAAATATTATATTACACAATTATGGATTTGTAATAGAAGATGATAGTAATTCAATTTTATATGAAGAAAATTCATTTTATAACAAATATAAAGATTTAGAAAATAAAATTATACATAATATAAATGAAAATGAAAAAATAACAAATGATATCAAAAATATTAAAATAAATAAGGTAATTTATTTAAAAGAAAATAAAGAAAGATATTCAATGCTTGAAAATGAAGAAAAAAATTTAAAAAAAGAATATCAAAGAGAGTTAGAAGATTATAAAACTATTAATCCTTTATATAATAATTTAGATGTATCTTATTTAATAATTAAATTAAATAATGTAATTATGCAAAATGATTTAAATATAAAAAATAATGCATTAAGAAAACAAATGAGAATTAAAGATTTTGCACAAGAAACTATTGAAAAATTAAAATCAATAGAATTAAGAATAAATTCATTAATTGAATTAATGGAAACTTTTGAAAAAGAAGATTCTACATTATTCAATACTGTTACTAATCAAAGAAAAAATGAAGTAAAAGAAATTAAACAACAAATTGCAAAAGCTAAATTAGAAGAAATGAGATATGAAAAAAAATTAATTTCTGAAAGAAGATTAGAAAGAATTGTAGTTAAATCTAGAAAAACTGAAGCACCTTTTCAAATTATGAAAAGAAATAAAAATATTACTATTGATACTGAGACTTTAAGGAAAGAAGAAGAGAATCAGTTATTAAATTTCTAATTTTTAAAAATTGTTTTAAAATAATATATATAATTATATATATATTTTTTTATGAATAAAGTAAAATAAAAATCATTTTATAATTATTAAAAATTAGGTTTTGAATCAGAATTATAAGTTTTTTTATTTAATTTTATATATTTTTATAAAATTATAAAATTGTTTTTTATTCTATTATATATTTTTCAATGTTTCTTTATTTATAATATTTTTTATATTAATAAAAAATTTAATAAACAAATATTATAGTTATTTTTTTAGGCTTTATTATTTTAAATATCAATAATATCAAATTATTTTTTTATTTAAAAATCAATAAAATTTAAAAATCAATATTATTCTTTAATATAATATTAAAAATTTTTATTTTATTTTAAAATATTTATTTTAAATATATATAAATTAAAATAAATCAAATATTTTTT
>JAEEGK010021300.1_pt1 | contig 13702 bp, 20 predicted proteins | sample 8958771 | NCBI WGS metagenome assembly JAEEGK01 (sample SAMN16246547, study PRJNA631951) | gut metagenome | biome: gut microbiome; feature: rumen; material: SC-attached | host: Bos | place: Iran: Karaj | collected 2018-10 | reverse complement strand
GTGCTTGTATTAGGTAGAGGGCTGTAGGGCTTTCCCCGAAGCTGGTCATCCGCTGCGCGGAGCTGGACGCGCTCTTGCCAGGGCAACAAAACGGCGAGGCCATCGCCTCGCCTATCTTGTCTTTGCTGGTTGTCTGTTGCTGGTCAGAAATTGATCGCGCCTCCGTTGAGGGAATAGCAATTCGCGGAGTGAGTATCTGCATCCTGTGTTCCAGTAGGAACAGATTTGAAGATACATCCGGTAAAGACCGTTGAACCATTAGGCATTACACTATCGTGCGAAATGTCGATATTGGTCGCATTACCTCCGAAGTTACATCCGGAGAAGTTAATGCCCTTGCAGTTCTTCAAATGTATGTTGCTATAGAAGAACGTACAGCCCGAAATCACGAAACCATAATCGACGCCCTCCATCCAAATAGCATCTCCGGTATTGCTGTCGATATGGTTAAATACGCAGTTCGAGAGACCTCCGTGTCCGATGTTCGGATAGCTGCCAGCGTAATTGTCGATATAGAAACCGACCTTGCAGCTCGTGAAGTCGCAGCTCGTGAAGAAGTTATTACCTCCTCTGTTAATGCAGCCATAGTAACAGTTGAATACCTTAAAATCAGTAAAGCTATGATACTCGGAGTTGCTTGTAAGAACACCGGCGTCACAGTTCTCAATGTAAACCTTTTCAGCAAGCATATTGTTGTAAGTCGGGTTTCCGGTGTCGGTTACATACAAGCCTACGCCTTCTACGTTCCTGATCCATACATTCGAGATCATGCCAAAATACGGGCCCGCGTTCGTTCCGTGCCATTCCAGGCCGTGATTGTTGCGGAGCGTTGCGCTCGGTGTTACTGATCCGGTGGCCTTACCGGAGATCCGGAGGTTTTCAATATGGCACTGGTTGCCGAGTCTGATCGCGTATGTACCATCATTGGACTTGATCACGTTCGTCTTATAGCCTACGCCAACGATTGAAGTATCAGCCGGCATAATGAGATTATTTACAACGTAATCTCCGGCTCCGAGTTCTACGTGTCCCCAAAGGTTCAGGAGGCGAAGAATCTCATCAGAACGGTCAGATCCGTCCGTTTTTGCCTGAAGGAAGGAATTACTACCGGTGTACTGCCATTCTTCAAAATAAGAGCCGTCTACGTTGATTCTGCGCTTATATTCAGCGAAGTAATCAAAGTCGATGAGCGTCTGAATGCAATACTGACCGTTTTTCACGCAGCGCAAAAATCCTGTATTTCCATGATACGGAGGCTTATTCGAGTAGCTGTAGTCGGTCGTAAGAATCCAGCAGCCATTCGTCCTGACGTTATTCAGGTCTGTCTCTGTAAGTGCATCATAGCAAATCAGGGCATTCTGCCGGAGCGTGTTAAGAGCTCCCTCGAGCGTGTCGAGATCTTCCTGAAGCTCGTCAATTCTCTCCTCGTCAGAACCCATCTCCTGTCTGATCCGCGCGATCTCGCGCAGAATCCAGTCGAGGTTAAGCTCATGAAAATCGGTGTAAGGATACAAATTAAGAAAAGACATCTTTCTACCTCCTTAGTTAAATGACCACATATGCCAAGCCGAAGCTGCATAATTTTCGGTTGAATCATCAGCCTTTACTACCGTGTACTTTACGCCGTCAAAGGTAATGCTCTTCACGCCTTCCAGCTGCACGGTGTCAAAGGTTGTTTTCCTTTTGAATACTACAAACATCTCTCTACCTCCTTAATATACGTATATCGTCAGCTCTCCGAGGAAGAGGTCTGCTGCGCTATCATAGAGGTTAATCATGGCAGCCTTCCATTCCGCTTCAAGCTGGCTCTGCGGAGTTGCTGAGCCTTCGCTACCGTGCGAGCGTCCGACATGGATCGCGGACTCGGTGCTCTGTCCCTCATTGTCTGTCACGCTGGCTCCGGAGTTCTGATTTGAGGAGTCTGTGACATTCTTATCTACCGGAGAATATGTTGCGCTGTCGTATGCAGCTCTTGTGTTTTCGGTCGTGTCCTTGCCTGTCGATACGGACATATCGGAAGATGATCCTTTGTCCTTTCTCGTGCCGGCTTTATCGTCTGACCATTCCTCGTACCGTTCAAAGCTGTCGAGCGGATTGTAATTCATGGCTGCCACGTTTGCCCATTTCTCAAGAGTGCGATACCACTTTGCAGACCAGGAGCCGATTGCACCCTTCAGAAAATCAGCATCTGCGTAAATAGGTTCAAATTCTGCTCCCTTCAGCATAATGGAATCAATAAGTGTCTGCTTGTCAATTCCCGCCGGAAGAGACATATTGAAGAAAAGATCATCTCCCTGGCTGTCAAGATACTGATACATTCCGATCAGCGTTATCTTCATTACCGACATCTTCTTCGCCTCCTTCCTGATCCGGGGCAGCTTCTTCCTCCGGCGTGTCTGTCGTTTCGAGCAGACTGTAACGAAGTGTTACCGTCAGCTTGTCATCTTCTTCGAAGCCGAGGAATTCATTTGCGCGTTCAAAACTGTCTTTCAGAGTGTCATACCATACGACTGAGCGTGACGTCGCGTCGATTTGGCTGCTCTGAGCCTCTGCAACGACCATTCTTTCGCGTTTTTCGTAAGGAAGGGTAGGAATACCTACCTCCGTGTCGAAATCGTTGATTATGGACTGAAAATCGCGCAAGAGGTCGGTCACGATGTAGGACTGCTTCAGGCCGGCACGTTCCAAAAACTGCCAGGGCTCTTCCTTGTCGGTTCCGTCGTTTGCCAGCTTCTTGTCAAATACGACAGCCGGCTCTCCGGAGTTCACCTTGTCGAATAGCTTTTTAAGAACCTCGGCCGCTGCCTTGTTCTTTGCTCCTACGATATAAGCAAATTTGCTGTTTATAATGGCCGTGTCGATTGCTACAGCCATCACAGCGAGCTTTTCTGCGTAGTAGCCTATTACGTCCCATATTCCTCTATAATCAGGCGTTAATTTGATGATTTCGCCATCCTCCCCGATCTTCATCACGAGCTTATCCATGACTGTACCTTTAAGCGCGGGGTTTGCCAGGATCATTTGCGTCGGCTTGTAGTAAAAATCATAGCCGGAAATGCTAACCGGGTTAAACCATCTCCCGAGTTCTGCAAGATTACCGCATCCGACAAAGCCATAAGCGAAAAGACAATAATACATTAAATCCTTATGGTCTTTCCATTCCTTCGGCATACCGATGATAAGTGTCGAGCAAGCCCTCTGAAAGAGAGCCCTCTGCCACAGCTTGAACGTCTGATTATTGAAGTTCTTTACCTGGGACGGAATATACAGTCCTTCAATCTGATTTATCTGCTCATAATTAAGCGGAATGTAATTGTAAGGCATTGTATATACCTCCTTCATTTTGAACAAGCCCCGGTTGCCCAGGGCTTGCTCGTAGGAAATTTATTATGGTACCAGGCCGCCAAATTAAGAAGCCATATAAAGGAGAACGCCGTTCTCGGTAAAGTCGTTAATGGCGTTTCTCTTGAAGTGCCACCACATATTGCGGTAACGCTTGCGAGCTTCAACGGGGGTACTGTAGGCAGCGTCGAGCTGGTAGTCGACCATAACTGCATCCTCGTCGTAAATAACGCCGAGAACGTAGTCGAGAGATACAGCCGTGCCGGCGATCTGCGTTGTCGGATCCGACGTATCCGGGATTGCCGGAGTAATATTGATGCCGAAAGGAACGGCCTCGTCCTGCCAGAAGGTTACGCCTTCGTAATTCTCGAGCTTCAGATACTGATCGTTGAAGATCTCCGGGAGAACATTGCACTCGGCATCCAAAAGGAAAGGCGTGTACATGATGATCTTCTGCTTGCTCTTCGGGGTGTGACGGAGCAGCTCGTAGTTTACGCCGTTGATGGTCTTGGTCGGGCTCCAATGGTACTTGATGGAACGGTTCTCCAGCATATCGGAGATAAGGCGCACGGTGTAAACGTAGAAGCCGAGGAATTCTTTCTTGTACGTGGTACGGATCTGCGTTCCGGTGTAGGTCGTGCCTCCGTTCCAGGCGTTGAATGCTGCGACCATATCGATTGCACCACCTGTTACTGCGTTCAGGTCGTAAATACCGGCCATGAAGTTAAGCAGCGTTGCACGGTTGAATGCTTCTTTCTCGGACTCGATGTCGTTGCCCTTTTCGGTAAGGACTCCGGACATAAACTTAGAGAAGCTTGCCTCGTCGCGGAATGCCATCTGCAGCTGATCTTCATAGACGGTTATGCTGTCATCCCATACGGACGAGCCGGCAAAGTTCATCTCCAACGGCACGGGCTGGTTCTGCTCCCACATGGAAGCTACGGAAGAACCACCGTTCGAGCCGTTGTCGTAGCCCATTGCGTGGTTTGTGTAAAGGTTGGTGTTAAATGCGCCGGAAGGCTGAGCCATACGGGACATAAAACTGATTTTACTGGTACGGCTTGCAAAGAGTCCGCTGTTGAGCGCGTTCACAATACGAAGCTTTGCCTCGTAAGGCCGTACAGCCATAAAAGTTCTACCGAGCACGAGTGAAATCGCGTTCAGGGTGTTTTCGGTTCCGGTTCTGAGAATGGACTCACCTACGGAAACGAAGTTCGAGCTGTTGACCGAGGTCAGGTTTCCGTCCTGACCGGTTGCTGCAGCATAGATCTCGTTGACCAGCTGATAGCAATCATTGGGTGTCAATACTCTACCAGGCATGATAATCTCCTTTCTACATGAAGCCCCTCACAATATCGTCGATTGTTCTTTCCGGGGCTTTCTGTCCTGAGCTTTCTCTTGATGTATTTAGTTTTTGTGCAGCCTCGAGGTCTTTTTTGGTTTTGTTTAATTCCGTGGTTAACCGCTGTACAGACTCTTCGAGTTCCTTGACCTTTGCGCTGCTATCTTCAGACGGCTTCGGTGCTTCTGCCGGCTCTTGCTTCTGCTGTTCCGGTTGCGCCTCCTCTTTCGGAGGGATCGCGGCAGCTGCTTCGGGTTTGTCAGCTTCAGCTCCTCCAGTCATCCCAAGAATCTCTTTTACTTCTGCCGGACTGTAGCCGGCTTTGGCCAATGCGACCAAATCTCCAAATCTACCCATAATCATTTCCTCCTATAAAAGATCGGACGGGGTTGATTGCTGATCAGGCAAGCACCCACTCCTACGAGTTTGATCCGGGGCTCTTCCCCGTCCGATTTCTGACACAATTCTACCATAATAGAAAATTGTCTGTCAATATAGCAAATTGTTTTATTGTTCTTTTTGAAGAACAATTACTCGTAAAAAATACCGGAGTTAAGAAGGCTGTTTATTTCCTCCTTTTCAGCTGCCGGAGCGTCACAGTTAACATGAGCGTCTATTGTCTGAACATATCCGGAGTAAGAGTTGATTGTATTGACCACTCCGACCGGACGTCCTTTTTCTGCAATGTAATTGGCAGCGTCAGGATCCTCCGTATCAACGGAAGTCTCAATCATAGTAATATACGGCCACTGCAAGACGTTTCTCGAGCCGAAGTTTCCGCTTACGCTCGGCGCGTGCTGGTTGGCATTGAGAACCGTGTTTGTCATTCCGGCTACAATGGCAGCACCGGAAGCTGCTACCGCAGTCGTTCCTCCGGATAACAGTCCTCCGACGAGTCCGGCTGCACCTCCGGCTACCATTCCCAAAGAAGAAACTACTCCGGATCCGTTTGTCACTTCTTTTGCGATCGGGCAATTAGAAGAAACATTGCACGAGGCCGTCTGCACGATTGCCCCGGCATCCGTTGTCAATAAATAAGATACATTACCCGTAATAACTTCGATCGTGACTATTACGTTTATATTTGAGCCCTTCCAATCTCCTAAGTTAAGGCTTAAATTACCGACGCCCGGCAAGTATATGATACCTGTCGTGTAAGGCTCGTACATTCTGAAATCAGAATACCGGTTCGGACGGGCAAAAGTAATCGTTTTTACGATTGTCGGGAAATCGTCAATACGCGCACAGTATTCTCCCTGGCTCGTGTCTAATCCGTAACCGTCGGCTACGTTGTTCCTGTCTCCAATATAAACATATGACGTAGTGCTTCCAGTCGGGACAAATTTGAATGGCATCCATTTTACAGAAAAAACTCCGTCCATCGGACTTCCGTTGAAGTAGTTTGCGAGTGCAGCATAGATGCTCGTATCACCAAACCATTTTCTAATTTTATCCATAGCCTTATCGTTAAGCTGATAAGTCTGCGAGATTCCGGAGCTTCCTCCGTTTGCTCCGTTGAAAACAGTCAGGTAATAAGCGCCTCCGTTAAAGATCGCCGTGTCAGGAGCTCCTCCGCCGTTCTTCGTTTTCGTATTCTTTGTCATAATACGAGAGTCAATCTTCATCGTATCATATCCGGTCGAAGCATAAACGATATAAGCTTTTGAGTTCCCGATATCGGTTTTATGAGTCGCAAGTAAATCCTCTTCAAGATGGAATTGCGTAAGACCATTTGCAATGCTTATCTGATCAGTAACATAGTAATATCGTCCCCATGCTGAAATATAGGCATAGTCAAAGGACGTATTGATTCCCCCGGCGATTTCCAATACCGGACTATGAAGAGAAGTATTTTCTTTCAGGTTGCACGATTTATCAGTTCCCGATCCGGTAGGCTGCTTCGTCGAGTTTCTTCGTTTGCTGAAAGTATAAAATGTCACATTCATTATTTCTTATCCTCCTCGAGCTTGTCGACGAGTCTCTGAATGACGAGCTTGATCTCATTAAGAGCTGCCGTCATTGCAGTCGTTTCTTCTTTGTGTGTTGCTGACAGCTCTTTCAGATCAGAGCGATAGCTATCGTTTACCTTTGCGAAAAAGTACGCCATTCCGCAACAAGCTACGATTGGAAAACCAACGGAAGCAATTGCCGTTAAAATGTCGGTGATCGTCATTTTACTTTCCTCCCTTCCAGGCGTCGTAAGCTTCGCCTATAATCTTCCCCGCGTTGCTGATCAGGAAGTCACGGAAGGCCGCTGCATCCGTCGGCTCAGGCTGAGGCTGTTCGGAATAATCAATGGTCGGAATTTTTCCGCATTTGTACTCCCGGGGGATTCCTCCGGTATGAAGCCTCACTCCGTTTTGGCTGCTGTTGTAGGAATAGTCAGCCCATTCACCATTTCCAAGAGATAGAGCTGCGTGACCTGGCTTTGCTATTCCATATCCCGCGGGGACGTTCATATAATTGCCGGACGCCGGTCTTTCAATAACGTCATACAGCTTGTCAGAAAACTCTTCCGGGGTAACATCTCCGATCGGTGCAGCCATTGCTCCGTAACCGATACGGTGACCAACGCGAAGGCCTCCGAGGAGCCCTTTAACCCAGCAAACACAGTCTGCTGCATAGACATTGGAATTGATATAGTTCTGATTATTGTACTTGTCGTTGTTCTTACCGTGTCTCTTGAGCTCAGCATTTACGCGGTTATATTCCGCCTGGCTGCAATACTGTCCCCAAAATCCGAGCAAGTAACAGGTTTCTACCTTCAAAAATTCTCTTGCGTTTTTTGCGAGTTCACTGCTTTTCATTGTCATCAGCTCCCTTCTTCTTGCGAGGCTTCTTGACAGTTTTCTTTTCCTCTTCTTTTTGTTCCTTCTTCGGAACATTACTTACTGCGTTAATAAAGAATTTGCTTCTGTCTACCATTGTCTCATACCTCCTTTCAATTTGAATATAACACAAGAGCCCTTGCAAATGCAAGGGCTCTCGCGTACGCGGTAGGAGTTCCAACGTCATGTCTTTCAAAAAACCTCTCGAACAAGGGCTACAAATATTATAATCATTCTTCCCAATCTTTGCAAACAGAATTTTCTTTCCGCAGCGCATCTCTCATCTTCCGGGCTTCTACGATCCGGAGATATTCCGTCTCGATGTGATCCATCAGCCAGTCCTTGTCATAAATGGTATACTTACCGACGACGGCTTTTACGGCCGTCTTGCTGATCGGGATGTAGACAACGCCGTTGTGTGTTTCAGGTTTCATAAAGGATAAATCCCCCTTTCAATTTCTCCTTTTATTTCATAGTATTTACTATATCCAAACATCGCTTTAAGAATATCGTAAATCGCTGCGCTGTCAGAGTCTCCCATAATATAAATATATTCATTGTAATCGTTGTCGTAAGTGATCTCAGCAACTTCATTGTAAGATTCTATGACTATAAAACCTCCATCTTGAACAAGGCACGTGTATTTATCCTTAACAGCCTCTATTTTTTTGATTCTCTCTCCGCTAATGTTCATAATTTGTCTAAAAAGCTCCAACGACTTATTTATTGTTCTGTTCATTTTCCAATCTCCTTTCGTAATATGTTATTCTCGCACCGAGGTTATTGGCATACCCGCACATACATCTCAGCTGCTCCCTGAGCAAGTCCTTCTCGATGCCTTTAAGAGTTTTCCATTTCGAAGAATGTGCAAATTTTTGAAGGTCAAATATCTTTCTGTTCAGCTCGTCGGCTTCCAGCCGCAGCGCATTTAGTTGTGCCTGGTTAATCATTTTCCTCTGCTCCTTCCTCATAAGGTTTCGGTAACGGCATCCAAGCGATAACCTCTTTGTTTGTTGTCCAACCCCAAAAAGAAAAATAACACAATCCTATTACCTTCTCATTTTCATCGTCAATCTTTGTCACAAGATAATCCCCGATTTCTTCGGGCAATCTCTCAGATGCGGGAATCCATCTGCTATCTTCAAGTGCCTTGATTGCCATTTCAAGTGCTTCTGCCGTTTTTGTCTTTTGTTCTTGATAAACAGTAACATCCGCTTTTTCTAAATACTTGATTACTTCTTCTTTAGTCATTCCTTCACACCTCCATTTTATTACCGCAGCACGGGCAATACATTGTCGGCTGCATCGTTGTATAGTGACAAGTCTTATTGTCGCATTGCAGCTCGCCGTTCCCGATTGAGATCCAGCGGCCTTCCCTGGTTACCTTTCCGAGTTCCTTGAAAATGTCATCGAGCTCCTTTGCCTTTGCGACATCGTCGGCCATCCAAAAGAGAGGCATCTGTCCGGAGAGCTCCTGAAGGAGTCTGCCGGCCTTTGCCATCTTCATACAGAAGTCACGCGCCGGGCAGAAAGGACAGCCGTCTCCGACTGACTGTTTTGTACAAATTTGTGATAATAGCATCAGTCTCATTTGTATCTATTCCTCCAATTCATTTCATTTTCGCCAAAGGCAATTATATCTCCTGCAAGCTCCTTGTGCATATCAAGACTTTGATTAAAACGCGCCCGGCAGGCCATTTCATAAAATCTTGCAAGAGCATTCCGAAAATATGCTACGTCTCTCCTATCGTCAGCAGCTGACAAAGCAGCTTCTGCAATATCAACATAATCTCTGTAACGATTAGCGGAATATATATATTTAGGATCTCCGCTGTCCTTATATGCTTGATACATATCATCATACCTTGCTTTGTTCCTCTTGTAGAACTTTATCAACCTTTCTTTGTCCATATACAATTTCCTCCATAAAACCATTTTTCTGTTAATGTGGTTCTATGATACAAAAAATCTTTGTTTTTTCCATCCATAGAACCACAAGTGCATTTATCCAATGTCAAAGATCTTGCGATAATTGACAACCAGATCGTAGTCCGTGTACTTTTCAAATTTTACCTTGTCCTCTATCGTTTCCTCCCGGAAGCGAAAAACAAAGTCATACCAAAATTTCTTCTGTTCGTTCTCCCGGTTCAGATGGTATATTGTTTTCGTGCCGGACTTCGCCGTGCTGAAATAGTAAAAGCCGTCTTTCTCGTATACATAAGTATATTTGCGCTTGTACTCGTAAGCGCAGATCGGACGATAGCCCTTCATTCTGACGTGGCCGACGCTCGTGAAATCATCATAGGCGAAATGTCCTCCGAAAGCCATCTCTGCCCATTCCGTGCCTTCCATAGCCTTTTCTATGCCGGACTTCTTTTCTTCTACGTTGTACTCGTCCGAAGGAATGAAGTGCAGCAGGATCCCTCTGTCCTCCTGGTAGACAAATTCCGTGCCGGTTATATCCATCTGTACAGCAACGTCCGTTACGTCGAAAACGTGAAATGTCGGGTTGTTCGCGTTCGTCGCGTTTGCCAGGCATAAGAGCTTAAGATCCGGAAGTCCGCGCTGCACTCTGTCCCGGCGTACCGTCATATAGATATCGAGCAGCTGCTCTCCTTCGGCTCGTGAGATCCTTTCCGTTTTCTTCGGGATAAACTCGTCGAAAATCATATACTCGCATTCGCTCAGGTCAAAGCCTTTTATGTCTTTGGCAGCACTCAAAGCGTAAATATATCCGATGGGCTCACCGTGCGCCTGGCCGTCCGGGTATTGCTCGTAAAATCCCGCAAATCCGTCCTGAATTTTTACAGTCCCTATATTCCATCCAAAATCACGGTTAAGGGGCTTAAACGGGCTTGTAGAGTATTCTACGCCCTTTTTCTTGCCGTTCATACAGATCAGGTCGACGTCCTTCATTGTTCTTTTGAGAAAAACAAACTTTTTCTTTTCTTCGACCATATACCGGAGAGAGCTGTAAGTCTTGCCCGGGCCTCGCTTTGACCAAACGAGAAAGCACCAGGCGTCAGGATATTTTTCTATGTCTCGACGGACTTCGTAATATTTAATCATCTTCGTCATATACCTGAACCTCGATCTCTTCTTCGAGAGCTGCGTCCTCGTCCTGGTACCGGTTACTGTCAAGCGTGTAATCGTCGGGAGAAAGGTCTATAGAGTCCCCGCGCTCGTTTCCGTAATCATCTATCCAAATATCGTCCTCTATGAAATAAGTATGGCGTTTCTTTCCGGAGACATTACCGTCGAAAACAAAACCGGCATGGAAGTTATAAAGATTGTCCTCGAGACATTGCGCTCCCGCCTTGCTTACGCCGGCGCAAGTGATTTTAACAAGTCCGTTCTTGTCTCTTGTCGCGTACCGTTTCGCTCCTACGGAAATAAACTCCTGATATTGACCGTCAAGATTGAACGTCCCCATCCAATAGTCAACGCCTTTGTGATGGACTGCGCCATAGCCTCTCGCAAGAAGTTGCGATTTTATGTTTTCATTGTAGGCGTTCAGCTTCTCCATATCGAAGTCCTTGCCGTAGACCGAGTCCGTGTCAGAATAGATCCATATCCTAGCGAAGCTTCCGACCTTGAATAATTCGCGCTGCGTGTAGCTTGTTACCCAGCTTCCCCATTGATAAGGCAGGACTGCGCTGTACTTATGCTTGTAAATCTCGTACAGCTGTTCCTCGTTCGCGTTTTCTGTCTCCTCAAACTCTCCGTTTTCGTAGTTTTCAAGGATTGAGATCTTAACCGGCTTCTGAACGGCCATCCCAAAAAGACTATTGAGTTTTGCCTTTGCGATTGAATAAAGCACCGGATCTACGCCTTTTAACTTCTGTTTTTGCACAAAAAGTTCAAAAACGAGATCTGTAAACCATTTCGGAAGGTAGTCCTTTTCAGAGAAAAATACGTCGACGCAAACCGCCTTCTTGTACTTGTACTGGCTCATTATGAGCTCGAGATCGACCTCGTTCGTTATGATCTCGACGTACTCGGCTTCCAGGATGCGCCCGTTATCATCAATTTCGTTTACGGTCTTTTTGCACTTCGATGTCTGAAGAACCGGCATAACCGTCTCATAGTCCTTCAGCTCCGGCTTGATCAGAATCAGCTTGAAGAGATAAGCGTAAACGTCGGCATTCGCCAGGATGAAATGCGGATCGCACATTTCTCCGAGAGGCGTAAACTTTTCCATAGGATATTTTTCGAGAATCATCCAAGCCGGATGCTCTGAAGTGCCGTCATAACACTTTATTTCGCCCTCTATGACCTTTTCCGACAAATAACGGTTCAGATGTACATAACCGCCATGAAATGCGTCCTCGAGCATTTTCTGAACGGAATACTCCGGAATGATCCGGGAAAAATGCTCTTTCGCACGGTTGCCCTTCCCGATCTGCTGCACGAGGCTCCGGACAATGCCGGTTGCCGTGTAAGGCATTGAAAAAATGCGTTTGTTTAATCCGTCCATAGTCTTTTGCAAACACTCGACGCCGGCGAGCGTGTCGTTTTCTATATATGTCTTTTCGTTCGGCGAAAACGTGTCGGACTGCATTCTGACCTTGTCATAGTCCCAAGCTCCGACGGCCTTCTGATGCTCGACGTCGAGATCCTTCGCCCATTTCTCGAGAGAGCGCTGCGCCAGGATCAGAGAGTCCTTAAGGATAAGACCGTTCTTAAACTCGATATAGATCGGGTTATAGCTCTTCGTGTTCAGCTGATGCTCCGGAGCTCCCCAGGCTTTAATGAAATGCTTGCGCAGGAAAGTCCAATCGTAATTTAAGTCATGAATATATACGATTGTCCTCATTCCTTCCATTGCTGCCATCATCCTATTAAGGCAATCAACCATCTCGGAAGGCTTATGGCCGTACAGCGTAACGATATTCATATCGAAAGCCCTGATAGATATCGTCCAAGCTACAACGTAATTCCGACATACGACGCCCGGAGCTTCCTTGCTCGTTTCCGTGTCGGCCATTATGATACAGTCGTTATATGTGACCTTTTCCCGGGCTCTGCCGGTCTTGTAAATGTAGCAGATCTTCGAGAGCTTCACATAGTCAAAAAATTGATACGGAGTAAATGCGTAGGAGTTGTGCCTGATCATCCATTCCTTGCGCGATTTAATGATAGAGCTTATCATTTGCTTAAATACTCGAATACTTCCTGTTTATAGTCCTTGAGGATGTTATTGACTGCGCTTTGGATCATCTTGTCAGGCACTACAAGCCGAGTCTGTTTAGCGTTCTCAAGGTTCTTCAAAATCTTGTCTTTATTCTTCCGGATATGTGCAATCGCACGGAGTCTCGTTTTAGATCCGTACTTCTTCTCCAAATTCTCGTTCAGCTGCGAGTCGAAAAACTTTCCGACGTTGTCCCAGGTGAAATCCGTTCCATATTTCTCATTGATCTTCGTTGTCCGGCGCATATATTCTTGTATGCCGGCCTTTCTCGAAGTGAGAGAGGAGAGGAACGTCTTAATATCTTCAATCTTACTCTCGAGGCCTCCGATGGTTCTCGGCGTTTTCGTGTTCCATCTCGGTTTTTCCGTCGCTCCGCTCCAACCTCTGATGTCACGAGCTGCGCGAGCGTAAGCCCATTTAGTAGCGCTAGCATAGACTCCGCCTTCCTTCGCGAGCTTCTCGAGTCTTACCATTCTCTGATCAGCTGTCTTGGCAAGCGTCCGGTAAACCGCTTCCAAGCCTTCCCGGTCTGTCGGCATTTTGAAATTGCCGGACATAATTTCCTTGTAATTGTAACCGTTCATCGCTCAACCTCCCAAATATCGTAAATGCTGCACTGTAAAGCCCCGGCAATAACAATCGCGTTGTGAATCGTCGGAACGCGCTTGGACTTGCTGATCATGTTTATCATTGCCGGCGTGAATCCGGTTCTCTTCGCGAGCTCGGCCTGACTGATGCCCCGGATCTTCAAAATGTCCTGAAGTCTGCATTTGTATGATACCATATCTCGCCCCTCCTTTCGTACAAAATTTCTGTTACCGGTTAAATATTATCACACTGTTAATTCTAGGTCAACCGGCGCCCGAAATTTTACCTAATTTTAACATTTACTAGTTACCGTCTCAGCCGCCCGCCGGCCTCCCATCCCTGAAGGGCTACCGTGCGCTGCCATAAACTGATTGAGGGTAATTTATTGGACTCTATCTCTAATACAATCAC
>JAEEGK010021296.1_pt1 | contig 13703 bp, 9 predicted proteins | sample 8958771 | NCBI WGS metagenome assembly JAEEGK01 (sample SAMN16246547, study PRJNA631951) | gut metagenome | biome: gut microbiome; feature: rumen; material: SC-attached | host: Bos | place: Iran: Karaj | collected 2018-10 | reverse complement strand
CAAAAGGTGGCCTTGAGAAAACTAATGATGATAGACAACGCCAAATGCGTGAACGAGTTGCGGATTCCACCAAACAACCATGTGGAGGCTTTGCACGGAGACCGAGAAGGACAATACTCCATCCGCATAAACGAGCAATGGCGTATTTGTTTTTCAATGAACGAAGGGCTCTTTTATAACGTTGAGATTGTTGATTACCACTAGGAGCAGACCATGAGCAAGCATATTGAAACGCCCACTATCGGAGAAATCCTGAACGAAGATTTTATCACGCCTATGGGATTGTCCGCCTACAAGGTCGCCCAGGCAATCAACGTCCCTGTTTCAAGAATTCAGGACATTCTTCATGACCGCAGACGGATTACAGTCGACACTTCTTTGAGACTTGCCAAGTTCTTTGGCGTTTCAGATGATTACTTCATCTCCTTGCAAGATGACATCGATATTCGTAACTTGAAAATCGAAATCGCCGAGGAACTCGAGAATATCAAGACCTTTGTGCCGGTCTAGAAACTTCTTTAACAACTAGTTGAAAAAAAAATGAGCTATCCGAAATTTCCGGATAGTTCAATTTTTAATTACTTCTTCTTTTTGCCGGGGGGGCCTGGCATGAAGGGGCTAGAGGCGGCAGATTTTTCCTTGGTAGAACCGAGGGATTCTTGGCTTACGACCACGGAGTCACCCACGGAGAGGCCCTTGAGAATCTGGATGTTCACACCGTCGCTGATACCGGTCTTGACGGGGCGCGGGGCGGCCTTACCATCGATGCTTACCCACACAAGGTTGCCACTCGGCTTCTTGCCATCGGAGCGTTTCTTGAAGGACTTGGGCGGACCGAACTTTCCAGGAGCGCCGCCGCCCATGCCAGGGGGCGGTCCCATTCCCGCGGGAGGTGCCGGAAATTCACCCTTCTTGAAGTCACCTTTCGGGAAATCTCCCTTGGCAAAGGTACTGTCGCCGAATTCACCGTGCGGCGGGCGCATGCCCTTGGGAGGTTCCGCCATCGGGGTGCCGTCAGCCGGAGTAAACTTGAGAGCCTTCACCGGGATCGCGATGGCGTCGGTGATTTCCTGGGTCACAATGGTGCAGGTCGCCGTCATGCCGGGGAGCAGTTTCTGTTCCGGGTTTTCGGCGGTAATCACGACGGTGTATGTCACCACGTTGCTCGTGGTCGTCGGATTCAAGCGGACTTCTTGTACCGAGCCGTTGAAAGTTTCGTTCTGGAAAGCGTCTACGGTGAATGTAACACGCTGTCCTTGCTTCACCTGACCGATGTCCGCTTCGTCTACAGCGGCCATCACCTTCATCTGGCTCAAGTCCTTGGCAATTACAAACAAAGTAGGAGTACTCATGGAAGCAGCCACCGTCTGGCCGACTTCTACGGCACGCTTCAGAACCACGCCGTCGATAGGGCTCTTGATGGTCGCATAGCTCAAGTTAAGACGGGCCTGGTTGACTTCGTTCTGGCTGCGTTCTACGGAAAGTTTTGCCGAATTCATGTTGTATTCGGCGGTTTCCAGCTCCACAGCGCTTGCGGAGTTGCTTTCGGAAAGTTTCTTGACGCGATTGTAGGTCGATTCCTTATACTTATAGTCGGTTTCGGCACTGCGGAAGGCAATCTCGGCCTGCGTGAGCGTAGCCTTGAGCTTGGATTTGTCGAGTTCGGCGATAATCTGGCCCTTTTTGACCTTGGAATTGAAATCCACATTAATTTTGGCGATATCACCCGAAACCTGGGTACCCACTTCTACCTGGTCTACCGGTTCAAGCGTACCTGTTGCCGAAATGGTGGTCGAAATCGTAGTCTGCACCACCTTGGTGCTTACGAGTGGACCTGCCGCTGTATCGGCCTTGACGTCGAAAAAGAAGGTCTTCACCCCAAGGGCGATGCCCGCAATAACGGCGAGCAAAATGATGAATTTCAGCAATTTTTTCATACGACAGACCCAAAAATAAAAAGAATTATCAATGTTTTCGCATATTTAGGTGCCCGAAAGTAGGGTTTAGTTGCAGAATTTGTTGAAAATTATTTATATTTAGAGGGAATTAAACCAACCATCTATTATAGATAACAATAGGGAAAAAAATGAAAAAAGCGTTTTGGGGGCTTTCCATTTTGCCCATAGCTTTCATTTCTGGCTGTGGCGACAGTGATTCAACTTCCTCTCCGGATTCTACCGCAATGCCCGATGGCGTTGTCAGGACTACAGCCGATCTCGGTACCTGCGACCGTTCCCACGAAGGAAAAAGTCTTCAGGTTATCGCCGAAGGAGCATATTTCCTGTGCACTGACGGCGAATGGGTCAATAACGGTTGGTGGAAGGACCTGCCGACACCCTCTAGCAGTTCCATATACGATGAACTTTCTTCGTCTGCCAGAAGTTCCAGCTCTATAGACGACGAAGAAGAGGAAAGTTCTTCTTCTATTGCTTCCAGTTCCAGCATCGAAGAACTGTCTAGCTCCAGCGAAGAGGAAGATCTGAGTTCTTCTTCCGAAGATGAAGATCTGTCCAGCTCCAGCGAAGACGAAGATTTGAGCTCCTCCTCCGAAGACGAAGATCTGTCCAGTTCCAGCGAGGACGAAGAAGAAAGCTCTTCCTCTGAAGAAGAAGAATTGTCCAGCTCTAGCGAAGAGGAAGAAGAAAGCTCTTCCTCTGAAGAAGAAGAATTGTCCAGCTCCAGTGAAGAGGAAGAAGAAAGTTCTTCTTCGTTTGAAGTTGACGACATCTAATTTTCTTATTCAATAAACAAAAAGATTCCCGCCGGCTTAGCCCGGCGGTTTTCTTTTTACAAAAAAAATCCTGGTTGAAAAACCAGGATTTTTGCTTTACAATTCTATCAAGCCTTATTCGTCATCTACAGTAGTAGTAGCAGGAATCTTGTAGGTAACGGACTGAGCTTCTTCGATGTTAGCTTCGACGCCGTCTTCGTTGTAGGGCAACACGATGAAGCTGACCTGCTTCACAGAGTTGGGGAGATAGTCGTCCACATCGAAAGAATAGCTGGTGCTTGTCGAAGAAACAGATCTAAACTTCACGAAGTCCGGATTCTCGTCTGTCATGTAGTAGATGTTGTAACCGTCAATGTCACCCTTAGGAGCAGTCCAAGACAGGTTTGCAATGTAAGTGTAGTCCTCATCCTGTTCAACAGTCAGGTTCTTGACCTGTGCAGGAGCGTCGCCGCTGGACTTTGCACCAACACTGAAGGATGTAGAAACCGTGGAGGTTGCACCTTCGACAGAGTAGACCGTACCACGCACAGAGTAGCTGGTTTCGGTATTCCACTTGCCAGAGTACGGAGTAATCTTAATGGTGCGCTTGTCGCTGCTCAGAGACACCGTAGAAAGCACCACAGAGCCACTACCGTTGGTAACAGTCCAGTGATCCTTCGTGACAGAATCCTTCAGGAGTTCAGCAGCGAACGTCATGGAGAAGTCGGAGGTTGCAGACATTTCTGCAGCGTTGTCAGAGACCTTGACGATAGAAGCAGACAGCTTTTCAAGGTTGATGGTAGCAACGTTGATCTGGTCGCCAGCCCTGTAAGTTTCACCACCGATGGCTCTTACGTCAGCACCGATGTACTTCTGGGAATTGATGGATTCCTGACCCACATAGACCGCAATTTCAGTACCTTCAGGCAGGCTTTCGAAAGTATATTCACCTTCATCGGAAGTCTTGACGCTGATTTCAGACGGAACAAAGTAGTTCGGGAGCTTAGCGTAAACGGTAACGCCCTTAGCAGCACCCACCTTGCCCTTGTCGTCGGTGTAAAGGACGATACCCTTAGCAACGACACCAGCCTTGTACATGGGAACGACCGCAACGACATCGCCTACGCGAGGAACGTCGCCCTGGCCCTGTTCTGCGAGAGTGACCGTGGTCTGCACCGTGGCGTAGCCTTCCTTAGAAATCTGGAATGCATGGTCGCCGAGAGCACTTTCTTCCCAAGTCGAATTTCCGAGATCATCGGAAACAACAGTCTCGTCATCTACGACAGAATAAACAGTCACGCTGGGCAAAGCGGCGCCAGAATGATTGTCAACAACTCTGATGGTGATAGTACCTTCAGCCTTGGATTCATCGTTGATATTGGTTACAGTGCTATCGCATGCAGCAAGGAACGCGCCGGATGCAAGAATCGAAATAATATGCTTGAGATGCATGTTTCCTCCATTAGTTAATATGTAAAATATAATAAAAAATCGGGCATTTTGTTATATTTTTTACAAAATGACTCGTATCGCGAAAAAAGATGACAGTTCCGAAGTCCGCCGCGTCACGTGGGTGGGTCTTGGCTGGAACGTCGCCTTGTCCGTAGGCAAATTTTTTGCCGGTTATTTTGGCGGTTCCCAGGCATTGATCGCAGATGCCATCCACAGCGCCTCGGATTTTACCACCGACATCGCCATTATTGTAGGAGCCCGTTTCTGGAACGCACCACCTGATGCAGACCACCCTTACGGGCACCGCCGCTTCGAGACTCTGATATCGGTAGGAATCGGCCTTGCCGTCTGCGCCGTGGGTATCGGGCTCGGCTACAATGCCGTCGTAGCACTTAAAAACGGCGAGCAGTCACACCCCGAATGGATCGCAGCGATTATGGCCGCAGTTTCGATTATCGTGAAAGAGGCTCTTTTCCGCTACACGCGGGCGAAGGGTCGCGCGATTCGCAGCGAGGCAGTTGAAGCAAACGCTTGGCACCACCGGAGCGACGCCTACAGTTCTATTCCCGTTTTGATCGCAGTCCTGTTCGGGATTCTTTGTCCGACGCTCTGGTTTGCAGACTCCGTAGGAGCCATCATCGTCTCGATTTTCATTTTGCATTCGGGCTTCGAGATTGCCTGGCCGGGCATTCACCGGGTCGCCGACGAAGGCGCAAGCGTCGAGGTTGCACAAAAGCTAAAGGACATCGCACTCGCCTGCCCGAACGTCATCAGCATTCACGGATTCCGCACCCGTTACGTAGGTTCCGACCTGCATGTCGATTTGCATGTAGTCGTCCCCGCCGACATGACGCTTCTGGCCGCTCACGATTTGGCCGAAGAAGTAGAGCGCCGCATTATTGACGCAGGCGAAAATGTAGTCGATGCGCTCGTGCACATCGACCCGTACGATCCTAAGAAAGTTTAATGGATTGCTTCGCCCCTACGGGGCTCGCGAAGACGTAATCACTTCTTCAGCAGGAAGCCCGCGACGCTCTTTTCACGCACGAAGGTCTTCTGGGCGGCGGCCTGCACGTCCGCGGCAGTCACCTTATTGAGTTCATCGGCCCAGTTCAAGAAGATGCGGTAGTCGCCGTACATTTCGTACCAAGCCAGCATGGTAGCTACATTTTCCATATCGGTCAAGCTGCGTACCAAGCCTGCGTAGGCATGGTTCTTCACCTTCTGGAAGTCCCTTTCGGTTACGGTTTCAGTCTTCAGGCGATCCAGTTCTTCCCATACGATTTTTTCGACTTTCGCAGGGTCAGCATCCGGACGCATGTTCACCGTTACGCCGAATTCAGACACGTACTTGTTGGGCGAATTCGAAGCCTTCACACTTACGGCGAGTTTTTCTTCTTGAATCAGGCGCTTGTAAAGTCTGCCGGAACGGCCATTCAAAACACCCTCGGCAATGTCCAGCGGGTATAGAATCTGGTCACCCACTTCAGGAGTCGTAAACACTAGAGTATAAAGATTCGGAGCATCAGGACGCTTCACGGTCAGCCGCTTTTCACCGGCCTGTTCAGGATCTCGAATAGTCAGCGGCGGGAACGCTTCACCCGTGGGAATCGGGCCGAAATACTTCTTCACCATTTCCATAGTGGCAGTCGTATCGATGTCACCAGCCAGCACCAGAATCGCATTGCGCGGCTTGTAATACTTGCGGTAATGCTCATCGGCCATTTCGCGAGTCAAGTTCATGATATCGCTGGGCCAGCCAATGGTCGGCACGCGATACGGGAAGGCCTCGTAAATCATGGAATTCAACGTTTCGTAAAAACGACCCGTAGGTTTGTCATCGTAGCGCATGCGACGTTCTTCACGAACCACCATGCGTTCTGAATAAAATTCACGCAGCACGGCATTCTGCATGCGGTCCGCTTCCAACCACATGAACAATTCCACCTTGTTCTTGGGGAGCGTCACAATGTATGCAGTCATGAGGTCACTAGTAAAGGCATTCAAGCCCGTACCGCCGGCGGCCTGATAAGCGCTCCAAAGTTCATCCTTCACAAAAATCTTGCGGTGTTCGTTCACCACAGAATCGTGTTCTGCCGTAAGTTTCTGGACCTTCGCCGTATCACCAGCGAGAATCGCCGGGCGAATCAAAGCCTGCAGGCTATCTTGGGTAGCCATGAACTTGACATCGGCAATGCTGTCAGAAATGCCGACTTTCTTGGTACCCTTGAAAAGTTCATGTTCCAGAATGTGAGCAAGGCCCGACTTACCCGGGACTTCGTGCACAGAACCCGTCACATAGAACAGGCGGCAACTCACCGTAGGAGCCTGCTTGTTCGGATGCAAAAGCACCGTCAAGCCATTCGGCAAAACTTCTTTGTGAACCACCAAGTTCACCTGAGCAAAAGACTGCGTAAACAATGCAACGGTCAGCGCTACACCCCACGAAATTTTATTGAGCCAATTCATCACGCCGTATGTTCTCCGCTATTTCGTTCCTTTGCGAACTTGACAATTTCTTCCGCAATTTCGTTTGCCTTCTGCACATCTTCGTTGTAGATAGCATCGATTTTTTTGCAACCCAGTTCCAGAATCCGGCGAGCCAACGCAGAGTCCTTTTGACTGCGCAAGTCGCGAATAGCCAAATCAATCAACTTGACATCAGCCTGAGCCGGGTAGCCCTTCATAAAGTCATAAAACAGCTTAATCTGCTCATCATACTGGGCGTCGGTTTCTAGAGCCAGCAAAAACGGAATCACGCGCACGTTCAAAAGTTTGCCCAAATCGCCCACGAAAGTATTCAGCGTCAAACCCTTCGGAAACAATTCCTCGGAATCATTCTGCAGGTCTTCGGTATCCAGGAATTCACCCGATTCAATCTGCGTGAGAGCCTCGTTCAAGAAATCCATTTCCTTTTTGCGGGCCTGCTCGCGAAAACGCGCCTGGTAATAAATCGGGAGCGTCGTGAGGCAAAAATGGGCCTGTCCTGCGCCAATGAATTCGCCAATGTAATAGATGTCGGCATCTTCAGCAAGGATATCTTCTTCGCGAGTAAAGTTACCGATTTTCGCCGGAATCGGAATGACTTCCATGCTCGAAAGTTCATGCAGGCGTTCCCGCATTTTTTCCACATCCATATCAGGAGGAAGATCCACGCCATCGGCTTCCATGGATTCCAGCATGTCGTTGATTTTGTCATCGACAGCACGGTCAAGGGCCTTCTTGCTAGGTACACGCGGCGAGAACATGCGGAAATCACCTTCCAACGCCAAGAGCCCGTTCTTGATCATGTCATCGAACGGAGTGCCGCTATCCCGTTCATCGGGGTTCGGCAAAATCTTGGCGTAGGCAATCATGCGCCCACACAGGTTATCGTCGTTTCCTTTTTTCTGCTCAATACCTAACATACGAGGAGCAATATAGTAAATAATAGTAGGACAAATGCGTAAACTGAGCGTCGCGACAAAACTTGTTTTGGCATGACCGAGGTTAGCATTTGGTACTTGAGCGTAGCGAGAGTACAAGTAGACAGTGTGGGGTGTGGGGTGTGAGGTGTGAAGCGTATAACTACTCACTACACACTACTCACTTCCCGCTACTTCACGCGGATGATTTGCTGGCGAAATAAGGAGCCGTCGCCGCGCTGCAGCAAATACAAGCCCGGAGCCAGATTCTCCGTTTCTAAAGAAGAACTTTCGCGCAACAACTGCCCCGTCAAGGTAAACAGGCGTACACGAGTTGTCGGAGTGAGTTGCAGACTGGGCATTGCGAGCCCACGAACAGAAGTTGTCGAATCGGCCTTGACCAGAATCAATTCCAGCTGATCGAGATTAGGGCCGTCGTTACCGCCAATCGTCGCAAATGAGAAGTACCCCGCTCCGGCGGAAAGTTTCGCGCCTATCGAAAGCGTATCCCAGGTAGTCCAATTTTCAGTCGCTTCAAAAGCAAGCGTCTCGGCTCCCTTGCAGCCATCAATTCCAGCGGCGCAGACACCAGGACCAGCTGCAGCAAGACTACGGGCCTTGCCACTTCCATTCGCATAACGTACCACGATTTTATATTCGCCCGCTACTTCGGCATAAATCGGAACCTGAACCATACTCAAATCGCCTGCCGCAAAATTCACAAAACCGTTTCCGTTAAAACCAGCGTTATTGCTTTCTGCAGCGGCATTCGTAATGATTCCGTCTTCCACCTGGAATACAGTCGTTCCCTTAGCCGTAAAATTCGGAATGAGTTCAATGTCTCCTGTCGCAATAATGCTCACCTTAGATTCGCTTGTTTCGATGTCGGCAGCACTCTTTCCGCTCCAGCCCGCAAAAGTCCAGCCGTCAAAGGGTTTCGCCGTAAATGTAGCAGTCTTACCTTCTGCAACCTTGTTACCCGAAAGCGAGGATTCCACCTTGCCGCCGATTGCATCGCCAATCGTTACTTTGTAGTAAGTCACATTTGCTTCGACTGTTGCAACTTCGTTGGAATACGCGCCGAGGCCACCCATACTATTGGCCGCGCGCACCGTCACCTTCGAACCCGTCGCCACGCCATCGAGCGAGAAGCTCGGATCGACTACGTTCGCCTTGTACTTGCCGTTCACGAAAACCACCCAAGCACGGGCATTTTCGTCATCGGCCCAGACGATTTCTGCACCTTCCTGTTCGATTCTCGGAGCATTCACTTGGGCGGTCAACTTGGTCGGATCCCAGTTGTCGCTACCTTTGAGCACATTTGAAAGCGTGTACTTGGCGGCATCGTTTGCATTCCACACCGTCTTGAGCGTAGTCGCCGTAGAACCATCCTTGCCGCCGTTAAAATAAGTCTTGCGCTGGCTCGTGTTTACCGCGTTGCCATTGCCATCTTTGCTGTTGTATTCGCCAAAGACCACCGGCGCCGAATTCATGTCGGGTCCCCAGCCTTCACCCTTGGGCTGCGCAATCATTTTGGTATTCAAGAACACAGTCTTCGCGCGTCCCCAAGAACGACCCAAATAGAATGTTCCATTGAAACTGCTGTTGCTCACCGTGATGGTCGTGTTGTTGAATACGTAGCCCCAGTCTCCCGGATTTTGCGAAGCGGTAATGTAGCCGCCATTTCGCGTCATCACGAGCTTGGTGCCTTCGAAGAACACATCGCCGCCACCACAGATAAAGTCGACTGTTCCATTGATTTCGCCGCCTTCCCAATAGGTGCGGCCCTTCTTGGTGTAGTAGGTATCCTGGCCACTCAAAAGGCGTACATTCTTGAAGACAAACTTATCGCCTTCATTCTGCTGCAAAGCCACCTGGCGCGCCGCATTGGAAGAACTGACCGAACTCCTATTCTGCAGGGTAATATCCTGCATGTACATATTATTGTTTTTGGGGAAATAAAGCGTTGCTGTGGTACTGATGCCCTCTACATCCGTCGTATTCCAAATAATCGTCTTGTCTACCGATTGTCCGACGATAGAGACATTCGACGCGTCAAAAACGCTTTTGCCATGTTCATCACCCGTGACCTTTGTAATGTTGTATTCGCCATCGGGAACAAAGATGACGAAGCGGTTGCTTTCTGATGCACCCGAACTTTTTGCTGCCGCAAGTGCGGCTTTAAAATCACCATCGACACCAAGCACGAAATTGATTTTCTGTTTTTCGACGGCGGAGACGGAGACAGCCAAGCCCAATGTCGCACAAAGAATAGCCTTATTCAACATATCACCTCGCTCCGTTGATGCGGAAGATTCTGCCATTTTTACGCTGCAGGTAAACGCCTGCGCTTGCACCGCCCACGCGGCCAAAGTCTACGTAGTAGCGGTCCGTCATTCCGGCAGGGCGCACCATAATAGTTCCAATGGCATCCGTGCCACCAATTTCGCTAAGGTCCTTTTCGCCTGCATAAAGGTCGTCACTCATCCAACCGATGTAATCGATGTTCGCCATACCATCACTCGAGAGGCTTGTAAACTTAAGTTCGCTGTAGCCCGTATCAAGATCGATTTTCACCGACTGCGTTTTCCAGGACGTCCAGGCACCGGTCGATTCCATGCTACCGTCGGTCAAAAGTTCCTTGTCACCCACGCTAATGCTGTAGCCACGAGCATCCGTTTTTCCATTTGCAAAGTTAATGTATAGCGTGTACTTACCCGACTTTGCAGCAGTTACACCGTAAGTCACATAGCTATCCTTTTCGTTATCCACGTTGGCATAACCCTCGCCCACAAAGCCTGTATTCGTCGTTTCCTTGGCGCCCTTGATGTCTACGAAATTCACGCCATCGATGTACGTCTTGCAGGTATCGCTCCCGCACATGGCCTCCGGCGGCGGAGGCGGAACATACGAGCCCGCGGCCTTTTCGAGCGCTTCCAAATAAGCGGCTTCCGTCGAAAGGATTGCACTGCCGTAGTCGCCTGCCCACTGGTAACCCGTGCGGCGTTCCTCGCTGATCTTCATAAAGTCCTGCGTCTTGGTGCTCTCACCATCGCGATCGCAGAAAAAGTAATCGTCGCTATTCACTTCGTAAAAGCGGAACCACAGCGAAGAGCCCGACTTGTCGACTACGCCGGCCGTCTTGCTAAAGGCCTTGTCCTTGAGTTTGTTTTTCTTGTACCAGGCAATGGCACCCTTGACCGCCTTCTGAATCGCTTCGGTCTGTTCCGGCCAGTTCATCAGGAACCACACCACGCCCATCGATTCATTGCCGGACTTGCTCGGCAGTTCGTATGCGCGGGCCCCCACTGGAGCGAGGCTGCTCGTGTCGTGCTGGGCGCACCACACCGTCAAATTTCCGTTGTTCACAATCTGCGCCTTGAGCAAGTAGTCAATCGCCTTGTCCATCGCACCCTGCATCTTGCTGCGAGTCGCATCGTCAATGATATCACTATCGAAAGGCGAAGTCTTGTTTGCAATGTCCATCATCGTGACCATCGCGCGAATCATGGCGTTGTCGTTCAGCGTAATTTGGTCCGAATAGTTCCCGCGCTTGGGCCACACCTGCGGAAGCCCGCCCTTGGAACGCTGCATGGTCAGCAAAAAGTTCACCGCCTTATTGAAGCTCGTCTTAAAAGCGACCTTGTAATTGTTGTTAGTCGTCTCCTTGTAACGCACTGCCAGCAAGCGCATTTCTTGAATAGTCGCGTTGTTGTCAATCGTGCCGAGGTCGCCACCATCCTTAGCGCGCCATTCCGACTTTTGTCCGCCGGAGTAGGCACTCTTGTACTTGTCGGCCATCGCTTTGTAAAACCCACCGTTGCTAATTTGCCACGTGGTCATGTTGTAGGTATACTGGTCAATGTCCATGCCAGATGCTGCCTTCGTCAATTCCGAATAGCCGCGGTAAGAATTAATCTTCGAAACAGCCATCGAAGGGGGAACGTAATCTGCCGCAAAAGACGACAACGCTAAACCAAGTACGCCCAATACCGGCGCCGAACATTTCCAAACACTCATAAAAACCTCATCCCGCGAATCCGCGCAAATTCTTGTCTAAATCTATGTTATTTTCGGGAAAAACGGTAATTACAAATATATTTCAGTCTACATTTTAAGCCAAAAATTAACCAGAAACGACGATGTTTCCCAAATTTTTACACGAATAGAAGTCCACAATTAGGCGTGAAAGGCGAAAGATGATAAGTCGCTAGGCGAACATTCGTCGAGCACATGTGAGCGATTCGGGGGAACGCCCTGAATTTTCTATCTTTGGGTCTGTATGAATACCAAGATTTACTATACCCTGACTGACGAATCGCCGTTCTTGGCGACTCAATCTTTGCTCCCCATCGTGCGCGGTTTTGCGAAGGCCGCTGACATCGATGTCGAAACCAAGAACATTTCCCTGCCGGGCCGCATTCTGGCCGCTTTCGGCAAGGCTTCTGACGACCTTGATTTCTTGGGAAAACTCACGCTGGATCCGAGCGCAAACATCATCAAGCTTCCGAACATTTCGGCTTCTGTGCCGCAGCTCAAGGCCGCGATTGCCGAACTCCAGAAGAACGGTTTCGATGTGCCCGACTATCCGGATGCTCCGGCGAACGACGAAGAAAAGGCCATCCGCGCCAAGTACGACAAGGTGAAGGGTTCTGCCGTGAACCCGGTGCTACGCCAGGGTAACTCCGACCGTCGCGCCCCCAAGGCCGTGAAGAATTACGCACGCAACAATCCGCATAGCAACGGCGTGTGGAATGAATCGGTGAAGACGCACGTTTCGAGCATGTCTGCAAACGACTTCTACGGCAATGAAAAGTCGATTACACTTGCGAAGGCCGACACCTTCAAGATTGAATTTGTCGATAAAGCCGGCGCTGTGACGGAACTGCGTGCCGCAAAGCCGCTCCTCGAAGGCGAAATCCTCGATGCCACCGTGATGCGCATGGCCGCTCTCGAAAAGTTTATCGCCGAGCAGATGGCTGACGCCAAGGCGAAGGGCGTGCTGTTCTCGGTGCACCTGAAGGCCACCATGATGAAGGTCTCTGACCCGGTACTGTTCGGTGCATTCGTTCGCGTGTTCTTCAAGGATGTTTTCGTGAAGTACGCCGACCTGTTCAAGGAACTCGGCATTGACGCGAACAACGGTCTCGGCGATTTGTACAAGCGCCTGGAAGGCAACGCCAAGGAAGCCGAAGTGAAGGCCGCCATTGACGCCGCCCTCGCTGCCGGTCCGGATTTGGCCATGGTCGATTCCGCGAAGGGTATCACCAACCTGCACGTGCCCAGCGACATCATCATCGACGCTTCGATGCCCGCGATGATCCGCAATTCCGGCTGCATGTGGAACAAGGAAGGCAAGCTGCAAGAAGTGAAGGCTTGTGTTCCGGACCGCTGCTACGCCGGCATCTACGAAGCCGCGATTGAATTCTGCAAGAAGAACGGCGCCTTCGACCCGAAAACCATGGGCACTGTTCCGAACGTCGGCCTCATGGCCCAAGGCGCCGAAGAATACGGCAGCCACGACAAAACCTTTATCGCCAAGGGCAAGGGCGTCATCCGCGCCGTGAATGCCAACGGCGAAGTGCTCTTGCAGCAGGAAGTCGAAGCTGGCGACATCTACCGTATGTGCCAAGCGAAAGACGCCCCGATTCGCGACTGGGTCAAACTCGCCGTCACGCGCGCTCGCGTGAGCAACACACCAGCAATCTTCTGGCTCGATCCGCAGCGCGCCCATGACCGCGAAATCCAGAAGAAGGTGGATGTTTATCTGAAGGACCACGACCTGAACGGCCTCAGCATCAAGATCATGAGCCCGAAGGACGCCATCGTGGAAACGATGACCCGCGCCAAGGCTGGTCTCGACACTATCAGCGTCACGGGCAACGTGATGCGCGACTACCTTACCGACCTTTTCCCGATTCTCGAAGTCGGAACGTCTGCCAAGATGCTCAGCATCGTGCCACTCATGGCTGGTGGCGGACTCTTCGAAACGGGTGCAGGTGGCTCCGCCCCCAAGCAGGTGCAGCAGTTCCTCGCCGAAAACTACCTCCGCTGGGATTCCCTCGGCGAATACTTCGCGCTCGTGCCCGCATTCGAACAAGTCGCCTCGACCACCGGTAACGCCAAGGCTAAAGTCC
>JAEEGK010021294.1_pt1 | contig 13704 bp, 9 predicted proteins | sample 8958771 | NCBI WGS metagenome assembly JAEEGK01 (sample SAMN16246547, study PRJNA631951) | gut metagenome | biome: gut microbiome; feature: rumen; material: SC-attached | host: Bos | place: Iran: Karaj | collected 2018-10 | reverse complement strand
CTTTCTTCCCTTTCTGAAAGGGAACCTACGAAAACGATTTTATCACATTCCTTACGGAAAAAGATAACCAAATGTTGCCGCTCAAATTGCACAAATTGCGATATAAATCCGCCCCCTAAAACTCTATTCCCAGAACCTTCCATTCCCCGTTTTGTTTTACAAAATAAAACTTGCCGTCGGTGGTGATGACTTCGGGTTCGTTGGGCCCCCATTCCATGGTCAGATACTGCTCGACGATGACCTCGCAATAGCATACGTCATCGGAATAAGCGATGAAATCCACCACCTCCGCACTGTGGATCTCGGAAGCCCTGTGCCTTGTAAACCACTTAAGCTCCGCATGTTCCATGTAATACAGGAATATGTTATTCGCTGTAAAATACTTCCTCAGTTCCCCTTCGGGCAGATCTCCCGATACGAAATTGGCATACGCACCCACCGCCTCTTTGGCCAGCTCTTCCACTTCCTCGCGATATGCGCTGTCTCTGGGGTAATCCACATAATACGTATGGGTATTCATGTCACACAAAACCGGTAGGTTCGTTCCGTCAGCCGAAATCGCCGCAACATCGGGCAGATAGTAGAATCCGTCAACCTCATATTCATTGATACGGGGAAGCTCCTCATAATCCCCTATAAATCTCTGGGCAGGAGGCTCCGTTCCGATTGTTCCTTCGCCCAGATATTCTATTCCGTTTATCATGAGACTCACATTATCCGGGGCAGATATATGAATGTGTCCGGGATCGTCGCAGTAAAGGATAAGTGAAGTCAGATTCCACTCGGGAATATCCAGATCATCTATAACGGGCTCTTTAACAAACTCGGCTCTGGCAACGGTCAGATCTCCCGAATCAATCAAAAATACCTTGTGATCCTCCGTGGTCTCAGCTCTCACAGGTTCAAGCGAAACCTCACCGTTATGCAGAAATGATCTTAAATATATGATCAGGTCTTCCCTGGTCTCATATGTGCCATACTCCGGCTTTACAGTGGCCAGGTCATATAAAGATCCCGTATCCTCCGTCCGGAAAAGAGTGAGAAGATCTCCCGCCACATACTCAGGCAGGGTTGCTTTGTAAACAGCTTCAAATCTGATCAGATAATCGTTGAAACTCATAAGTGCCCCGGCGAGTACCACAATAAGACACAGGATCCAGGACAAAAGAAAGATCCTATAGAGCTTTGCACCCTTCCTGCGTTTTATTTTCACGCGGTTATTAAATTCTTCCGTAGTAAGTTCGCTCATGTATTATCCGTATTTTGCGGAAGCACCACAAAAGCGGTGGGGATACGTCTTGTATCGCGCACCGTACAATTATCAACTATCTGTTCGCCGTTATAAAACATGGAAGACGACATTCCGCCGTCGAGATTGGCCGCATTTACCGCGCCGTATTCCAGAAATACATCTATCAGATCTGCCATTGACGCACCGAGTGACGAGGTCTTACGACCTTCAATGACAAGAAGAAGAACCGCACCGTCGGAACGCTGTCCGATGGCTGTTCTGGGATTGAGACCGCCGCCTGCTCCTGCCAGAGTCGCGGGAGTTCCGTTGACTATAAGGGCGGGTCCGAATGTAAGGGCGTCCCTTATGCCCATCTCCATAGCCCTGGCAGCCGTCATCCTTCCTACTACCAGAACATTATTTTCATCAAAACCGTAGACACCGTAAGTGCCTCCGTCATTACCGCATCTGACCGTGCCGCCCTGTATAACTATGCCTTCGGGCCATGCACCTGCACCAAGACCGTTGGTGTCCTCATATTTACCGCCGTTTATTCCGGCAACCGCACCGTTATTTTCGATATGCTGTTCAAGAGTCCATCCGTGATATCCGTGAGAGAACTCCGGGATGGCTGAAACAACGACTCTGGAGGGGTCATAAACGATCATCATCATGCCGGAGAAAGTCTTTCCGTGAACCTCATGGAGCTCGATTCCGTCACCGTCAGGGTCGTCATAGACAAAACCTGAACCCTCGTCACCGGATGCTTCAGATGCCGATAAATCCGCGGTTTGTGCATTTGTTGACGTTATGTCATTATGGCTTTCGGGGAAATTTAAGAGGGATGTATCAGTGATTTCGGTGGTTTCCTCAACTCTGTTTCCGGACATGATGCGATTAATTTCCTCATCACTCAGAAACATCTCCGCCAAGATACCTCCGGCACTGGATTCCATTACGGAAACCACAAAGAGGTCCCTGAAATGTTCAGAGGGTCCCCTGTTGATCATAAAGAGCATGCAGTATAGTCCGAAGACGCCGATCAGAATAGTTATAAAAACCCACAAAAAGAACCTCCCGATATAAACCGGGAGAAGGCTCTTTTTTCTGACTTTTCTACCCTCATGCCTCATGAAAATCATTATACTATCCGGATACCGGATTTAACAGGTTCCGAGTTTAAAGGAATACAAATATCTTTCGGTTACCGGAAGATGCTCCAGCGACTCGATGGCTTCTTTATAGTAATCCATCTGAGTTTCATATCTCTTCCAGAGTTCATCCATGGAAGTGACCGAATCGGTTTTGTAATCCAGAAGCACGATCTTTTCATCCTCGACAAAATATCCGTCGATGATACCCTGAATCATTAGTATCTCTTTATCCAGTGCTTCAGAGCCCGTATTTCTGTGCTCGGGATCAAGAAGTCTCGATGCGGGGATACCGTATACGAAGGGCTGCTCTCTCTTGAGCTTACCGGTGCTTTCTGCTCGCCACATTCTGTAAGACAACTCGGACTTTATGAATATAAGAATCTTAAAAGGTGCTACCGCAGCATGGGTCTTTTCCGAGATATGACCTGCGGACAATTCTTCGTCCCAGAACTTTTCAAAGTATTCTTTTACCTCAGATTCGCGTCCGTTCAAAGCTTTCGAATACTCGTCATAATTTTCCGGAACCGTTCCGATGACAGGACCCAGTATGCGATCCCAGGAAAGAAGCTGCATACATCTGTGATATGCATTACCTCGTTCGGTTCCGGTGATGATAAATTTAGGTGAAACGCCTGCTGCCTCGTGTGGAGAATCTTCCTCCTTGTCATCATAAAGGCTGCTTGTATTTCCTCCGGCAAAAACAGGAACCGCAGTCTCATCTTCACCGTGTTCCATAAGGTCGTATGCGCCCTCATCCTTTTCCGCCATTGCAGCCATCTTGAGTTCGCTGACCGTTGTTTTGGTATAGAGATTCTCAAAATATCCGTAAGGGTATACATACGAAAACTTCTTCTGAAGTTCTTCCAGAGTTCCCATATCAGCCCGGCTTAAGTCTCCGCTTTCCGCCATGGTAAACTCGGTCACGCCGCCGGCATCGCTTTCTATTCTCTTTTTTTCTTCCAGATACAGTTTCTCCGCATCGACTGTTTCAAGATCAATGGAAGCAAGTACCTCTTTGCATCCTGCCACAGGAAGGATCAGGTCAAGGTAACAATCCGCACTTTGGAAATATCCGTAGGAAAGTCTCTCATCCGGATAGTTTAAGCATTTTTCAATAACCTTGGCAGCATCCCCTACGCCTCCGATCATAATGAGTTTTTCGCAGGCTCTCGTCATTGCGACATAGAGAAGTCTCATCTCCTCGGATACGGAATCAACTCTCTTCTTATCGGATACCGCATTGTAGCGGAGAGTCTTCATTCTGAGTCTTCTTGCGGTATCGGTGTATCTGCATCCAAGTCCCAGTTTATTGTCCGCAAGAAGAGCATCGCTCAGATCCCTGAGATTAAACTTCCTTCCGAGTCCCGCAAATATAACAATTGGAAACTGAAGTCCCTTGGATTTATGAATGGTCATCATGCGGACCACATCGGCACTTTCGGAAGCGGAACTTACCTCTCCGGAATCCACTTCGAACTTCTCCATGCTGTCGATATATCTGATGAAATCATTCAATCCCAGATAACTGGATTTCTCGTAAGAAGAAGCCATAACAAGGAGCATCTGAACATTTCCGGATCTTCCCTGTCCTCCCGGAAGCGCACCGACCATCTCTATATACCTGAAGTCGAAAGTGATCTTATCAAGAAGCTGTCTTACGGTCAGATAGCCGCTCATCTTACGGTACTTGTCCAAGGAATCCAAAAATGCACATACTTTCTCTCGAAGCGGATCGGATATGCTTCCGGCATTTTCGGAATCTTCCATCCTTCCCGCAGCCATAAGGAGGCTTTCGTATAAGGGATGGTTCTTTATTCTGCCTGCCCTGATAAGTGCGATCTCATTTTCATCAAAGCCTCCGAAAACAGAATGCATCACGGCATAAAGAGGCACATCATCGAGAGGATTGCTCAGAACCCTCAAATACTGAAGAAGGAGACTTACTTCGGTAGTTTTGAAATATCCGTTCTTGCCTTCCGCATAAAAAGGAATACCCATATCCGCAAATACCTTGCGGTATACTTCCGTTACGGAACCGGTACTTCTTCTAAGGATCACAATATCTTTATAGGAAATATTTCTGAGACCCGGATTATCTTTATTACCGTCCGAAACTCTCTGGGTCTTCATTAATTCTTTTATCTGAGACGCAACGATAACAGCTTCCAATTCACTCTTATCGGAAACATCATCCATGAAATCTGCAGCACTTGCACGGAAATCCCCGCCCTCGCCATCAGCATCGTTAAAAGATGCCGCCTCTGCTTCCGCAGCTTCTTCCATCATCTTGTTATCATATATAAGAAGCTTGGTCTTACAATTAGTATTCTCGGGATATTCAGCCTTTGCAATCAATGCGGCGTCAGCGTCATATTCTATGCCGCCGGTTTCTTTGTGCATTATCCTCTCAAATACTCTGTTTACGGAATCGATAACCTCGGTTCTGCTTCTGAAATTACCCGACAGATCAACTTCCATTCTCGGAGGAATCTTCGTATACTCCTCCTGCTTTTCGATAAACAGATCGGGACGTGCCTGTCTGAAACTGTAAATACTCTGCTTTACATCACCGACTATAAATCTGTCATATCTTCCGATATCCTCAGCGGACAAGGCGGACAATATGATCTCCTGTATCAGGTTTGAGTCCTGATACTCATCAGTCATAACTTCAGCAAACCTGTCACGATATTCCAATGCGGCATCGGTGGGGACTATCTTTGCCTGCCCGCCGGATGTATTCTTAACCGCAAGGATATTAAGAGCCATGTGAGACATGTCGGAGAAGTCCACAACATGCTTTTTATGCTTCTCTGCCGCATATTCACGGTAGTAAGAAATCGCAAGGTCTATAAGTACATTTACCGCCTTACCGCTTTCGGAGATCATTCTTACCTGTTCTTCCAAAGGAAAAGAATAATATCGTAAGATCATCTTATCGATCATCTTCCAGGCTTCATCCCTGAATTTCTTGGCAGGTTCTCCGTACAGTTCTTTGATTTCTTTATCTTCGTCCGTCTTGGTACGGACAGCCTTCAACTTGCCCTTTGCGCCATCCGTGTCACTCATTACGGCATACATATCATCCAAAGTACCTGTCCGGGTTAAGGAAGCGATACGCTCGAAGTATTCCCTGTCTGCATCGAAGGTTTCGATATAATTGGCAAGAAGTTCATAATCTTCGCAAAGTCTTATGGCACTCTCTATATATGAGATTGCATATAAGATATATCCGTAGGATGCTTTCAAAACTGCTTTTTCAAGCTCGGACCCTTTAAGTTCTTCCACGGATGAAATGCTGTGATCTTTTCTTCTTTCTTCGAGATAGTCCTCGGGCCAGGGATAAGAATCCGCTATACCGCAAAGAGAAACTATCAGCTCCTCCAACGCAACATCGGAATTGCCGGGGCAAAATGTTTCAACACAATTTATAAATTCCGGATCATTGTCCGCATATGCTTTCTCGAGAACGCGGGAAAGCACATCCTGTCTGATGAGTTTTGCTTCACCCTCATCGGCAACTCTGAAGTCCGGCTCGATACCCACTTCCTGAAAATGATTTCTGACTACATCAAGGCAGAATGAGTCTATGGTTGTAATAAGTGCCTGATGAACAAGAGTGACCTGTTTTTGAAGATGTTCATTCTCAGGATCTTCTTCCAGCTTTTCGTTGATCCTTTTTAATACTCTCTCCTTCATCTCCGCTGCGGCAGCCTGAGTGAAGGTAACAACAAGTATTCTGTCTATATCAACGGGGGTCTTCTCATCGCACACAAGGGAGACGATCCTCTCGACAAGAACCGCTGTCTTACCGCTTCCCGCTGCAGCACTTACAAGGAGGCTTGTATTTCTGGCATTTATGATCTTAGCCTGTTCTTCCGTCGCTTTAAATGCCATTATCTTCACCTCCCTCCGCATACTTTTTCTTCAGATCATCTATTATCTCGGAGCGTTTCTTATTCTTATCGCTCCTTGTTTTATAACCCGGTATCTTCTTATCCATACCGCAGGCTGCCGAGTAAGGGCAATATTCACAGGAAGAGGTATAAGGATCTATGGAGATCCTACCTTCGAAGATCTCACAGGCTTCCTTTTTAACAACATCAACCGCTTCCTTTAAAACCATATCCATAACGGATGAAGGTAAAACCTTACTTGTTGCGGTGAAGTCTCCATCCTTTTTCAAAGAGACATTTAAATACTTGGAAGATGCGGAAGGCGGCATTCCTTCAAAAGCCCTGTCGAGAAGAACAAGAGCTTCCTCTTCTCCAAGGACCTCACCTTTTGACTTCATGCGTTTCAGAAATTCCTCACCCGATTTTTCGATATCGCCTTCACTTCCGATATCAAGTACCGGATCCTGAATGTGAAAATAAAGCATGGATGCGGGGATGGCATCAAGTGCCTTGCTTTCACTGTACATATAGAGAGGAAGCTGGATCTGTCTTCCGTCTATCAACATTGAAAGATTTATATCTTTACTTCCGGATTTATAATCCACTATCTGAACGTAAGTTCCGTTTTCTCCCGGCGCGGTATCGATACGGTCAACGAATCCGTTCATGTGAAGTTTCTTTCCGTTCGGAAGAGGAAGTTCCATATCAAAAGGTTCCTCGGATTTTAAAGGCTTAAATGAACCTGCCTTCAATCCGTCCCTTACAAAACTCGCGGAATTAATTACTAGTCTGGAGAGTCTTGTGATATTGTATCTGTTTCTCTCATTTACCAGGTACAGCCCATCTGCCTGAGATGTAATGTCATTTGCTATGGTCGGAATAACGCTTTCGGCATATTCATCCGTAAAAGAAGTCCAGTCCAGTCCGTCAATATCAAGTCTCTTCGTAAACTTCTCCAATATGTCATGGGCAAGAGCACCGTTATCCGAAGACTGGATCTCTGCTTCATCAACAGGGCGCACTCCCAGACCGTAGCTGAGGAAATATCTGTAAGGACATCCCGCATAGACTTCCATGGAGCTTACGCTTCCTTTCAGTTCATCAGGATACAGCTTTTCAACCGCTTCGTTAGAAAGAGGAAGATCCAGGTATTTTTTATATACGGATTCTTTAAGAAGATTTCTTTCTCCGTCCGAATCCCCTATCGCGGAATAAAGAGCAAATGTCTCGCCCGTCTTGTCATAGTTTTCCTTGATATCCGCATATTCTCTCATCAAACCTGACAGGATCTGAAGAGCATCCTCACGGGTTCCCACTCTGTTTTCAACGCGGTCTTCTTCCGGCAGGTAAATATCTGAAGTATAAGGAAGAAGCCTTTTGATAAGGAATACTAAATATGACGGACGTGTCGATTTTCCGTCAGTCTTAACTCTGCAATATGACAGGAAAAGTGCATCCGAAGGCTTGCAGATATTCATATACAGATACTGTCTCTGCGTGTACATCTGCTGTCTGGGTGTGGGCGAAAGCTCAATTCCCTTTTCGCATAAAAATTCTCTGTCCAGATCCGAGATTATTCCCTTACCCGATACTGCTGCGGGAATATTTCCGTCATTAGCTCCCGCAAGAAAGAGAACTTTGACATTACCCAGTCTGGATCTTCCTATATCACCTATCAAAACCCTGTCCACATTCTGAGGAAGACCGGGCACTCTCATCTCACCCACACCTGCTTCGATCATTTCGGAGAAGGTCTTAAGGCTTACTTCTTCATCCCCCGTAAGCAGATATATCTTATCGAAGAGATCGACAAATAATTTCCAAACGGAGCCGAATTCCCTGCTTCTTAAAAGGTCTCCCTGCTCCTCAAATTCTCTCTTAATGCCTCTGAGTTTTTCCGGGGCATCCATGGATATCAGTGCACTGTAGAGACGCTTAACATACTCCCCGGCTGTAAAACGGGCAGGCACCTTGGAATCCGCACCTTCAAATACCGAGGTAAGTTTGATGATTTTTTCCCTGATGGTATTTATCCGTGTAATATAATTAGGATCATGCTTCCTGCTTTGAATCTTCCTGGTAAATTCCCTGTGCCATGCATTATATCCTCTGATGCCTGTCTGTCTGATGTAGTTATCCATCAGGTCAACCTCATCAGGTTCAAGGTCAGTAAGACCTGCCTTCAGATATCTGGTCAGGGATTCATACGAATAATCTTCGGTAAAGACTTCAAGATAAGCCTCCACGGTTTCAACCAGGGGATCAAGCCCGATAGGTTTGACGCAGTCGAGGTAATAAGGAATCTTCATAAGAGAAAATTCCTTTTCAAAATAGGGAGCATATACGGATATATCACCGCACACAACAGCTATATCCCTGTAGGCATATGCCTTTTTAGCAAGAAGATTTCTAAGCTGAACACCTATGTAATGAACCTCTCTTGCGGGATCCGTCATTTCGGATATATGTATTGAACCGGAATGAGCGCTGAGAGGCGATGTTTTCTTTTTACGGAAGAGATTCTTCTCCAGGAAAGCCAGATCCGGATCGGAAATCTTATGTGAGCACATCTCAGCAGGAGCTATGTCCATTCCGTTTTCACGGGCAAGCTTAATAAGCCCGAGAGATGTTTTATGACTCAGATAAAAGAGATCCTCCTCGGCCGCAGGCACGGTAACATCTTCATCTTCAGAACATTCAAGAGTTACGATCATCTCGGAGCATCTGCCCATGAGGCTTCCGAGAACTCTCATCTGAACGGGGGTAAAACCGGTAAATCCGTCAAAAACCATCACCGAATCCGGAAGCAGTGAAGATTCCGGAATGGCGCTGCAGAGAATATCCAGTTTTTCTTCCCTTGTGATGTAATGACCGGAAATATATTCTTCGAACAATCCAAAGATTGTTTTCAAGTCTTTAAGCTTACCCTTCAGTACTCCCCTTCCTATGGCACAATCGATCATCTCGTCCATACCTTCGGGAGATATACCATATTGCATGAATTCGGAAAGAGCGCTCTTAACTTCAGCGATATACCCGGCAGACTGAAGACGTGATCCAAGTACAGGAAGATCCTTCTCATGTGCTGCTGCAATCTTCTGGAGAATCAGGCTCATACCCATATCGTCAAGAACAGGTATTTCTTCCTGGCCGGTCTCTTCCAATATTCTGTGAGACAGTCTTCCGAATCCCAGAACATCAATATTCAGGATTCCTTTATCCGGGCTGAGTTCCACAAGAGCCTTCTGTGCGGACATAGCTGCCTGATCGGGAACTATGAAAAAGAAATTACGGTCTTTTTCCTCCCCGGCACGCCTGATCACTTCTTCATATACAGTTCTGCTTTTCCCGGACCCGGAAGGTCCGGTCACCAGTCTCAGTAAGCTCATTTTCCGTCTCCATAATCGGTTTCAAAACCTATGGCTCCATTATAACAAAAGACAGGGAAAAATTTTTCCCTGTCTTCAAAAATCTTCACCCGGATATATCGTTTCTCTCAATCGAATAGAAACGATATAATTCTTCATTTTCATCGCCTATATCTTTGTACATCTTTGTTTCGAGCAGTTTAAAACCCGTCTTTTCTGCCGTCCTCCAAGATGCCGTGTTATTATCCTTGATCACTGCAATTATTTCATTCTCATTATAGTGGTCAAAATAATACCGGACATATGCTTTTACTGCCTCACTTGTATATCCCTTCTTTCGATAGTCCGCACCGGTAAAATAGCAAATGCCTATCCTGTCCGTATCTTCGAAATATGTGCATCCGACGTTTCCTATTACATCTCCGGTTGACTTCAGCAGAACGGTGCACGGGATATAATCTGCTCTAGGATCGTCTTTTTCGGTCAATTCCAAAGCTTCATCTATCCAGTTATTCGCCCAGTCTGAAAAAGAATCATCAAATCCGATTTCGGCAAGGCTTCCGTCTTTGGCCATCTCAGCATATGATTTCTCGTCTCCGCGACGGATCGATCTTATAATTATCCTTTCAGTTTCAAGATACATTACACTTAATCCTTTAGTCGATTATATTATAGATATAACGCCAATCTACTTTTCCGCTATAACATATTCTCCGTTCTTGTATTCAGCAGAAGATTTATCGGTTTTGAAGCCGGCTTTTTTCAGTCCCCTTAGCAAAGTATGCATAAAGAAACCGTGTGTAACAACTGCTGAGTTTTTATTCTCATTACAGATCATTGTAACAAACTGTCTTGCCCGCTTTACTGTTTCTTTATGTCCCTCAAACTGTCTGGAGCTGTTAATAAACCACTGTAGACGCCCGGAATTTTGTACATCAGTTCTTTAATTGACGCACTATCGTATCTGCGACAATCAGCATCAAACACCTCTGATGTGCTTCGTCTGTTCCAACAAAGATCCACCTCCGCATGTCTGATAATCACTACTTTCAAGAAATCGCTCCTTATAAGTATTTCTCACTCTCATATTCAAATTTTGAATACTTTAGCACCATGAGCCGGGATATTTGCGGAAAAACCGGATTCAATGACAATGCTGTCCCCTGTCCAAAGTTCAGTTGCTTTACTTCCGACCGGTATGTCTTCAAGCTCTTCAATTCCGAACTCAAGGCATCCGTCTTCATCCGAAGCATTAAAAGCAGCCAGATACTTTCCGCCGTCACAGTCATCCGCGGTCCAGAGAATAAACTCTTTTCCGCAAATCTCTCTTCTGAAGATCTGGCGAGCATTTCTGGAATTCGCATGCATCTTCAAAACAGCTTCGTTCGTGATAAGTTTCATGGTGAAATCGTCAAATCCCGTCATTTCACCACCGATAATAAGAGGCGAGCGCATGATGCTCCAAAGAGTCATCATGGTTATCTGTTCTTCCTCCGAAAATGCGGTTCTGTTATTAACATCATAGTCCTGCTTGATGGGGCCAATGGGAAGCATATCCGCATCGGGGAAGTGACCTGCTCCGGCATGAATACTCCACTTTTCTGCACGTTCAAACATAGCATACAGAAGTTTCCAATCATCCCAGAAATCATCCGTAATACGCCACATATTCGAAATCTGCTTATAAAGCTCGGCCTTTTCAAGAAGTGCAGGTCCGGGAGAAAGTGAAAGTACCATTTCTCTTCCGCTGGCATTAAGCGCTTCCGACAGCATTTTCATTTCCGCTTCCTCATGAGGAAGCTCTCTGCATATGTCATCGCATTTTATAAAATCCACACCCCATTCTGCATAGAGCTTGAATATGGAATCATAATAAGCTCTGCCGGTTTCATCAGCTGTCGCTCCGTACATATCAGGGTTCCACATGCAGATGCTGTTGAATCTTGCAGCATCCCTTGCAGTCTTGCCCGTTCCAAGTACAGGCAGATTCTTATGCACTGCCTGACGCGGAATTCCTCTCATAATATGGATACCGAATTTAAGACCAAGAGAATGAACATACTCAGCCAGCGGTGCAAAACCCTTGCCGTCTGCAGCAGAAGGAAATCTGTTCGGTGCGGGAATAAGTCTTCCATACTCGTCCATGCACAGATCTGCAAAGGGCCTGTACTCATGTGTTGTAGCGCCCGGCTCATACCACTGTATGTCCACAACCACATATTCCCATCCGTACTGCTTCAGATGAGCAGCCATAAACTCAGCATTTTGTCTTACTTCTTTCTCAGTAACAGCGGCTCCGTAACAATCCCAGCTGTTCCATCCCATGGGAGCTGTTTCAGGTCTATACATCACATTACCTCCACAATCAGTTCTTATTAAGCAGTATAAAAATATAGCAATTCTTTCATCCAATATACCTGATCCTTGATCTTAAAAGTAACAAGACTGCCGGGATCACATGCATAATTGGATATGACCTTCAGATCGGAATTCATCATAATAAACCATCCATTGAATATCGAACACGCCATAGGCACATGATAATCGCTGGTAACAATGAAAATATCCCTGATCTCCGGATAGTTATTTCTTATAATCCGTTCGGAATAGACAGCATTTTCTGATGTGGAAAGTGACTCGTTCTCCACAATAATCCTTGACGGATCTATACCCTTCTCGATCAAATACTCCGCCATTTTATCGGCTTCCTTTACCGATGGCGCCATCAAAGCCGTCCCACCCCCGGTAACAAGAATATATGCATTCGGATATTTTTCCGCCGCTTCAATTCCTGCATCAAGGCGGCATAGCAATTCATCCTTGACTTCTCCCGAAGGAGACAGTGAAAAACCAAGTATTACGATACACAGACTGTTGTCATCAGGAAGATCATCCGTAAGTTCTCCCATATTGACGAAGTCTTTTTCGTTTGCTTTATCCCAGTATGAAAAGAAAGATTCCATAGCTGCAAGATTCGCATTAAGCACCGCTTCATTTTCGGAATTCGCAGTTATCTGCGGCATTACTGCTTCGATCGTTTCCGCAGCATTATGTTTCTTTTCATAGGTGTCAAAGGCAGCCTTCCAGACATCACCCGGAATATGCTGAAGAACCACCTCATCAGATTCTTCAGAAGCGATCGGTTCATCCAAAGGTTCAATGCCCTGATTACTTCCCTCAACAACGTTGCTATCTGCGACCGGGGAATCATCCTGTATGATCACTTCATCCTGTGCCACAGGTTCTGCATGGGGAGTTTGATCTACACCCATATTCATCATCAGGATCAGAAGGATAACAATACAGGCAGAAAGCAAAATGATCAGATATATGGTTTTGCGTTTGTCGGATATCATTTCTTAATCTTCTCAGGCAAAATCAATATAACAGCCGATATAACAACCATTACTGCTAACATTATTCCGTGGAGAATTGCTTATTTCACACGTTCAAAATACATAGTGTCTGACTCTTCTTCGCCTTCAACTGTATATGTGAATGTGTCACCTTTAAGGGTTACTGTTGCGAATACATAGTCCTTAAGCATGAAATCGTATGTATTGTCACCATTATCAACAAGCTTTAAGTCAAAAGATATATCATTTCCCATCAAATTACAGGTGTAGCTGACTACATCGTCCTCTATATGATAAGACTCCGCAACACCTAAATCTTCTAGTTCGTTCCGGGTGAGCACTGTTCCGTCAACGTCCACCTCTTTTACAAGCACCCAGTCTCCTTGGATTGTGCTTTTTCCACAGCCGGTGAATACAAGCACGGCTACCGTTAACATAATAAAAGATATCGCAGTTCTGATTTTTCTCATAAGCCTATCCTTCATGACCTTTTTCTTCCAGTATAACTTACCATCACATCATTCCTGCAAACTTGAATTTATCTTTGTCTTTTATCTTCCGATATTACTTGTTATTGCTAAAAAATCTAATTAACTTATCTGCCAATTAACTTCTTTCTGATACGAAGGCACGCCTCGATATGCATGATCCAGTGTCTAGAGAAAGGCATTTGTATCAATCCGCGGATATCCTTTCCAC